>CESO01013657.1_pt1 | contig 119112 bp, 94 predicted proteins | sample 356341 | NCBI WGS metagenome assembly CESO01 (sample SAMEA2621812, study PRJEB7988) | marine metagenome | biome: marine biome (ENVO:00000447); feature: deep chlorophyll maximum layer (ENVO:xxxxxxxx); material: "saline water (ENVO:00002010), including plankton (ENVO:xxxxxxxx)" | depth 35 m | reverse complement strand
ACCACAAGACATTGAATCTATGGAAATCCTTAAAGATGCAGCAGCGACTGCAATCTACGGTTCTCGAGGAGCAAATGGTGTGATCATTATTACTACTAAAAGAGGTAAGCAAGGTGAGCAAACTCAGGTAAGTTACTCAGGATATTATGGGACAACTGAAGTTCTAAATGTGCCAGACATGATGAATGCAGAAGAATATAAAAATATGAGAGCTGAAGCTTTCAGAAAGAATTCTTCTAGTGAATTTTCGTGGGATGGACAAACTGAATCTGACCTTTACATTCTATTTGACGGCGAACAAGCTTTAGTTGATAATTATACTGCTGGAAAAGATTTCAGATATCTAGACGCTGTATTGCAGAAAGGCTCGCAACAGTCGCACCAAATTTCTGCTAGAGGTGGTACTGAGAAGACTGCTTATAACGCATCCGTTGGTTACTTTAGTGAAGAGGGTATTGTTCCTGGAATGGACTATGAAAGAATTAATGCTCGATTAAATTTGGATCACAGAATAAATGACATGTTTAAGTTTGGTATGTCAACCACACTTACTCAGGCCACTAATAACTGGGGATCTAACGCTGTAATGAATGAAGCATTAAGAAATTTACCAATTGGTAGACCTTATCTGGATGATGGAGTTACACCAAGAATGTTTACATGGAACGACGGTATTGCTACCAACCCATTGGCAGAGATTGTACCGGGGGCATATATTGATGAAAGACTTTCTACTAGAATATTCCTCCCTACATATCTTGAAGTAACATTCAATCCTGATCTTAAGTTTACAACCACTTTTGGTCCAGACTTACGTTTTGTGAGAAGAGGAGAGTTTAGGGGTGCTGGGACAAATGATAATAGGATGGGTCCTGCAGATGCCGAAACTGAAACAAGAAGAGAACAAGGTTTCACTTTGGAAAATCTGATAACATATAACAAAGAAATTGGTCCTGGTAGGTTGAAAGTTACTCTACTTCAGTCTATTCAAGAGTTTACTAGTGAGACTGGTAAAGCTGAAGTGTTAAATTTACCATATGAATCTCAATTGTGGTATAACATTGGAACTGCTGCTGTAAAAGGTAATTTAAGCTCTTCTTTATCAGAATGGCAATTACAGTCTTACATGGGACGTGTTAATTATGACATTAATGGTAAATATTTATTTCAAGCCTCTATAAGGGGGGATGGTTCTTCGAGATTATCTGAAGGAAACAAATGGGCATATTTCCCAGGTGTTTCTGCAGGTTGGAGAATCAATGAAGAGAGTTTCATGGCCGATGCTCCATTTGATGAATTAAAACTTCGTTTGTCTTATGGTGAGGTTGGTAACACAGCGATTAGTCCATATCAAACTCAAGGAGGTCTGGCTAGAACAGTCTACTCGTGGGGAGGCTCAAGTGCCTTTGGTTATAGAGTAAATGATATTCCCAATGCAGAATTAGGTTGGGAAATTTCTAAAACTATTGATTTAGGTGTTGATTTTACACTAATGAATGGGAATATTTCAGGTACATTTGATGTTTATCAAACTAAAACTTCTGACCTGATATTAGCAAGAAATTTACCATGGACCTCTGGTTACGAGAGCGTTTTTCAAAACGTCGGTTCAACAGAAACCAACGGTGTTGAATTTGGAGTTAATGCTGTTATTCTTGACAACCCTGATGGCTTAAACTTTGATGTTAATTTTAATATTTCAAGTTATGACGAGAAAATTACAGAGCTAGCTCTTAAAGATGCAAGTGGTAATCCTGCTGATGATGTAGGTAATGAGTGGTTTATTGGTCAGCCTGTTCGTGTATTTTATAACTATGAATATGGTGGAATTTACAAAACAAGTGAAGCTGCTTCAGCACAATCTCTAGAGGGTAAAGTTCCTGGAGTAATTGCAAGAAAAGATTCTAATGGTGATGGACAAATCACACCAGATGATAGAAGTATTTTAGGATCTGATGTTCCTGATTACTTTGGAGGTATAACAACTAATTTTAGTTATGGTAATTGGGATTTAAGTGCCTTTTTCTACTTCAAACAAGGACAGATGATCCAAAGTAACTTTCACAGAGGAAACAACTCTTTACAGGGAAGATATAACAACTTAGATGTTGACTACTGGACACCAGACAACCAGGATGCAAGATATCCCAGACCAAGTATTGGTAATGAGGGAGCCATAGATGGTGAATTACTTCAATATTTTGACGGTAGCTTTGTTAAGCTGAGAAATTTAACCTTAGGATATAATGTAGATTCAGAAGTAGCCTCTTCCATAGGAATGAGAAATCTTAGGGTATATCTTCAAGGACAAAACTTATGGTTTAGCTCTGATTATGAAACATTTGATCCAGAGATTGGAGCTCAAAGAATTGATAGTGGAGTTGCTCCATCTTCAAGCATGTGGGCATTTGGTGTTAGAGCTAATTTTTAATAATAATTACAAAAAGACATGAAAAAATTTAGATTTTTATTTTCACTTTTCGCCATTGCAGCTTTCACATCATGTGAGGACTACTTGAATGAAGAGAACATAGGAAATGTGACAGCCTCTGGCTATTATACTACCGCTTCTGGACTTGAAGATGCGGTTAGAGCTACTTATGGCATTATGAAAGAGTTTTATGGACCCGAAATTGGTTGGACAATGAGTGTATTTGGAACGGATACATATCGTGCCGGTGCCGATGGTAGTCATAAATATATGAATGATTATGCCGCACAACACAACTCAGAAGCGCGGTACATGCGTGACACTTGGAAAATTTTTTACCGACAGGTAAATCAAGCTAATGCAGTTATAAAAAGAGCTGAAGGTGTTGAAGATATGGATGCTACATTAAAAAGTAGAAGAATTGCTGAGGCAAAATTTTTAAGAGCCTTAGCATATTTTAACTTAGTTCGACACTATGGTGATATTCACCTCTCATTGGAAGAAACCGAGGGTGTAGAGATTACTGCTAATAAAACTTCAGCAAGTGAAGTATATGCTGCAATAACCTCGGATTTAAACGATGCTATTAGCGGTTTGGAGGACAATCCAAGTGATTATGGACGTGCTTCTATACCCGCAGCTCAATTTTTATTAGCTAAAGTAAAACTTTCTCAACCATCTCCAGATGCTTCAGGAGCTGAGTCTTTAATGACATCTGTTATCAATAATCCAAGATTCAGTTTATTATCTGATTTCTCTGATTTGTGGAGTCTTGATAATGAAAGTAACTCAGAAGTCGTTTGGGCTATCCAAAATGCTAAGTCACAAGTTGATGAAGGATTAGACCGCTATGGACATCGTGGTCATTTATACTTTTTAATGGAGTATGATAAAAAACCAGCGATGACTCGTGATACTGAAAATGGTAGACCTTGGAAACGATTTAGACCAACAGAATTTTTAATGGATGTTATTTTTGCGGATAGACAAAATGATTCACGATATGATAAGACCTTTAAGCATGTTTGGTATGCTAATGTTGGGAATGAAGGTGGACCAAACGGTGTTCCTGTTAAAAAAGGCGATACTGCGCTTTATATTCCAGGCCCAGGATTAGATAAAAATGGCGTTGATATGGATGCTTATTGGACTGAAGCAAAACAGAAAACTGTAAACTATGAGGTTTATACTTCCAATGAGTGGGATAGAAGAACATTTCCTTCACTTAATAAGTGGATTGATAACACTCGACCTAATCGTCAGCATACTCAAGGGCAAAGAGATTATTTGTTGATGCGTTTGGCTGATGCCTATTTGATTAGAGCAGAGGCGCGTCTTGCTCAGGCTAACACTGCTGGCGCTGCAGATGACATTAATGTGATCAGAACTCGTGCTGCTTGGGATGCTAGTAAGGTAGCCGCAATGCAGATAACTGCTGCAGATGTTGATATTGATTTAATCCTAGACGAAAGAGCTCGTGAGCTTGTTGGCGAAGGCCACAGATGGTTTGACTTAAAAAGAACAGGTCAGCTTCTTTCCAGAGTAAGAGCCCATAATAGTGATGCGAAAGCAAATATTAAAGATCATCACATTGTTCGTCCAATTCCATTAAGTCAAATTGACAGAACAGATGGTGGATATGCACAAAACCCTGGATATGCTCAATAATTAAATTGAGAGTATTCTTAAAATAAAACCGCCTTCGGGCGGTTTTTTTATTAATAATATTGCCAATTAGTTTATTTTCATACTAAAATTATTTTCAAAATAAGAACTATTTACTACACTAATAAATTGCCTTTATTTCACTAAACTAGATACTTGACATTAAAATATCTTTTGCTTACTAAACTTGATTTATTAATTTAGAATTCAAAATCATTAAATTGAACCCAAAAAAAATTATTCTACTTATACTATCTTTATTTAACTTAAAATGTGAAGATAAGTTAGACTATAAATCCAAAAATCAACTTATAGAAAGAACTGAATTAAACAACACCAATCCTAAAATATACTTAGACGAAAATAAAGTCACGGTAAAATGTCCAGAGGCTAAAATCGGATCAAAAGGTATAATTAACGGAGAGGAGTACACGGTTATTAATGAAGAAAAACTAAGAGACATGATTTCTAATGGTGAAACCGTTCAATTTGTTTGTACTTCCAAAATAAATAATATGAGTTCCTTGATTCAGAATAAAGAAAAATTCAATCAAGATATATCTAGTTGGGATACCTCTAACGTAACCAATATGCGAAGAATGTTTTTCTATGCCTTGAATTTCAATAAGAGCATTGAACTATGGGATACCTCCAATGTGAAAGATATGCGTGGCATGTTCACCTATGCTTACTCATTTAATCAAGATATTGGTCGATGGGAAGTCTCAAATGTAAATTCGATGAGTAGCATGTTTGAGTACTCAGAATCGTTTAATCAAAATTTATCCAATTGGTGTGTTTCGAAAATTAAATTTGAGCCTGAACATTTCTCTGTAAGTTCAAGATTAGAAAAAAAAAATAACCCAGTTTGGGGAACTTGTCCGGATTAAATGAATCAATTCCTATATATAGTTTTTACGTTCTAAAAGTTATATTTAAAATTACACAATGAATTTTTAATTAAGAATGAAATTATTGAAATTTAAATTTTCCTTTTGGAAGTTCAACTTCAATAAATCCATCTGAAGTACTTTTTATATTAATATTTTTATCAAATTTTACTCCAGAAAAGGAACTTCCCTTGAGCTTTAGTGTGCTTCCTTCACTGATCACTATTCCCTTAGATCCCTTGACATAAATGGTTAACGGACTGTCTGACTCAAAACCGAAACCATTGTTTAAGAAACTTGTTCCTGATTTTACAAAAAAAGAAGAAACAACTTTGTCTTTCTCTCTTGCCCAACAATAGTGACCCATAAAAGAGGAATTATCAAATTCAACTAGCTTATTATTGGTGCTTATCAAGTAATCTGTAAATGTTCCTTGGCTGAATTTGACCCCCTCAAACTGATTGGAAGAAAATTTCTCAAAATTAGGTTTAGAAACCAAATGATTATGAGGGAATATAAGTGTAGCTATTGATTTTTCACCCTCACTATCTACAGAATATATCGAGGTAAGACGATTGTGATCAGGATATCCTGGATAACGGTCTTGAACTGCCGATGGTGATTTTTCAATTTTGACAGCATCAGGAGCTGATATGTAATAGAAAGTAACTTTTCCAGCCGCTGCAGACGGATAATGATCTATCGGTGCCGTGTACTCCCTGAGGTTTTCAGTTGTAATAATATTGTTTTGACTTGCTGGATGTAAGTGATTATTCAGGTTGTCACCGGGATCTGTTTTTACCTGATCTAGGACCACAAAATATCCATTGGTATCGGGAGTTGTTTGAATCAAAATCAAACTTCTAGAGTGGTCTTTAAATCGAATGGCATTACCATCTTCTCCCTTGGCATAGTCCAAACCATCTGCTGTAATCCCTTCCGCAATTCCTGCTCCGGTAAATCCATCGTGATTTTCTCCATTTATAGTCAAAGTATTGTTGAGTTTGGCTGCACGAGTTGGTGCTCCCAATCTTCCTCCATTAACCAACAATCGGTTGCCTAATCCAGAAAGGGAAAGCCCATTGACTTCGTTGTGGGTATGCCACTCATTTTGAGACCTAATATTATATAGTACTGCGTGAAGTCCGCTTGCACTATCTTGTTTATCTCTGAAGAAAGCCCCACCATTTTCATAAATTTGACTTGATGGTAAGAAAGGATCTGGAAGCTCTTTTTTTGGTACAATGTAGGTAAGTATATGACCATCAGCTGGAATACCGTCAAGATACCATGCTGCATAAGTTGCCGCCGCCTCATCGAAATTTACCACCCTTCGGTAAAGCAGAGAATTTCCTATGGTTTCAGTTGGGAGCATATCTCCAAAAATGGCCAGTTCTTTTGCAGGGTTGATACTAGATCCAAATTGCCAACGCATAAACTTTTGTAATCTTTCATTGTTGTAATACCTTTTATCTATTCCTGTAAACTCAAGAACATCCATATACCCTGATTTAGAAATCCTACTGTCACCACCGCCAACTCTTGACCAGGCATAGGTATTAGTTACTGGACTTACTCCATCGGGTGTAATTTGATTTATAAGCGCATTGAAGTAATTATCATCTTGTGAGACCCGATCTCCCTTGTATATATCCCATGTTCCATGGGTGCCATAACGTGCTGTTTTCCATGAGCCAGTTCTACTAACCCTAGAGATTCTCTCAGAAATGAGTTCTTCACATTTTTTAATGTCTTCCAGAGACAGTGCATCATATACTATATCTAAAGCAAGGATAGCACAGAAAAATGCACCCATAGTAGGAACTACTTTACTCCAGCTGGAAGATTCTTCAATATCAAGTGTTGAATATCGATTCAAAATTACATCTTTTACTTTTTGGGCATATTCCTCACTTTTTCCATCATCTAATATGTAAGCTAAGGCTGCAGCACCAACATATTTTTGTAAGCTTCCATAATTATTACTTCCTGGTGCTTGAGTCACCCTTGATATAGCATCTTCTTTCATCGATTTCCAAGGATCGGTATTTGATTTTTCTCGGAGCGAGGCAAATAGTTCTTTTGAGACGATCAAAAAAGGATGATGGGTTTCTTTTTCTCCATTAGCGGTGGAAATATTTCCAGAATTGTCGACTGTGTTTGTGTCTTTACCTGGATTATCATTAGAAGTACTTTCAGGGCTGCAGTTAAAATTAAACAACAAAAACAATAAGATTGGAATACATCTAAATGAAGGGAGGTAATTGATTTTTATATTTAACATAACAAACTATAAGTTTTTTGATATGATGAAATGAAATTTCTGATCTTTCGTTAGGTAATTTTTTTTTCCATGATTGACATGATGTGCTCATAAAACTCATCAGTAACCCTAAACCAATGACCGTTTTCTTCATGTAAGCTGTTGTCTCCTTTTCCGTTTTTTGAATGGAAATCCAATAAATGTTTTTTAAACCTTTTCAAGTCAGGAATATTATATACTCTACCATTGTCATCAACTATTGTAATCATTTATAGAAGTGTTTAATTCATATCTAAAACCAAACTACAAAAATGGGTAGAATTAATACTTAAAATAATTAAAAAAAATTCCATATCGAATAACCGATGAAAACAACTGCTAAACCAACCATACCCTGAAAAAATGTTCCTAGAGTATGAGTTTTGTATGCAGTTTTTACATCCATATCACTCATCTGAGAAACAATCCAAAAATAGGAATCATTTGCATGAGAAACTGTCATAGAGCCTACTCCAATAGCCATTATTGTCCAAACCTTTCCCATTTCACTCTCTAAACCTAACAATGGAAGTAGTGGAAAAATAACAGAAGATGCAGTAATAATTGCAACGGTAGAGGAACCTTGGGCTGTTTTGAGAAGTGCTGCAATTGCAAATGGGATCAAAATTCCAAGAGATTCAAGTGATGTTATTTCTATTGCATAAGATTGCAGGGGAATAGTTTCAATGATGGTTCCCAAAGCCCCTCCCATCCCTGTAATTATTAAAATAGGAGCTGCCTGTTCTATCCCCTTCGAAATCGATTCATGAATAAAGCTTCTCTTGTTAGAGTTTACTAATCTGAAGGCAAAAAGCATTCCCACCCCCAAAGCTATGGTTGGACTCGTTATAAGCCTAAGATAGGACATCCCCATAGCACTGCATGGTAGAAAGGTCAAAAGTCCCCCGATACACATCAAAAGAATGGGGATAAGAATTGGAAGAATGGCCATCATAAAAGGTGGTAGATTTTTTTGATGCATTCCAGGGTTGGTATACTGTATATCTTTTTTGTGTTTTATTTTATGGCTTTTTTTGATAAAGTAATTGCCATAAGCACCACCTACAAGAATAAGAATAAAGGCAATTATACCCCCAACAGCGATTAACAGAATTAAATTTTCAAGATTTAAATTTGCAGCTGCAGCTAAAGGTCCAGGAGTAGGGGGAATCAGTACGTGAGGTGCAAAAAGCCCTGTAGACAAGGCAACTGTAAGTCCTGCTAAGGGAGTATTCGTTTGTTGGGAAAGGGTCTTATTGAGTTGAGATAAGATAACAAAGGCTGCATCACAAAAAACAGGAATTGAAACCAAGTAGCCAATAAAACTCACCGAGTAGGGCAGGGGAAGCCGATTGAGATGTTTAAGCACCCATTTAGCGATTGAGAGAGTTGCATGGGAGCGTTCAAGGACAACCCCAATAATAGTTCCGAATAATATCAATAGCCCAATATTCTTTACTATTTTACCGAAGCCTTCTTTAATAAACTCTAAAGCCTCTAAAGGAGGAATATTCAACAAGAATGCTAAAAATAAAGCAGCAGTAAATAGAACTAGAAAGGGATGCCATTTTGTATAAGAGGTTCCCAATATGATCCATAAAATGGCTAAAAATATACTTGTTAAAGAAAATATCATAACCTCTTGTTTTTCAATTTAAACGCTTCAAGAACTTCCAAAAGCTTTACTTCAAGAAGATGGGGTGCTTTTTTGAGAGCTTCCCCCAAGGACATATTCTCGGGTTGGGAGTTATAAATCTTAACATGTGACATGTTGGGGAGCCTACTCATGTGGGTTTGACCAGCAATAATTAGGGTAGGGATTTTTTGTTTTTGGGTCAGTTTAGCTATTTTAAAGGGTAGCTTTCCAAATAGGCTCTGACTGTCAAAAGATCCCTCGCCAGTCAATACCAAATCCATTTCACCAATTTGTTGAGTTAACCCCGTAAGTTTAGCTAACAAATCAAATCCGTATTCTAGCCTGGCTCCCAAAAGTCCATATAGACCGGAACTCACCCCTCCAGCAGCACCACCTCCTTTTATTGACCTGATCTCGACTCCATATTGACCCTCCACCACATCAGCGAATTGGTTGCCTGCGAATTCAAGCTGATCAATCATCTCTTTAGAGGCACCTTTTTGGGGGGCATAAATTTGCGCTGCTCCTTGTTTTCCTAGCAATGGATTTTCAACATCACAGGCAATAATCCATTCTGTTTGGGAGACTCTTGCGTCCATTTTTGACAAATCAATGTGATTTAGTTTAGATATGGCAGCGCCTCCCTGAGGTAACCTTTTATTATTTTTATCTAATAAAAAGCCGTTTAAAGCACTGATAATTCCACTTCCAAAATCATGAGTAGCACTTCCTCCAATACCTAAGTAAATTTTGTTGCATCCTTGATCTAATGCATTAAGAATCATTTTACCAGTTCCCCAAGTCGAAGTGATTAGCGGATTTAATTCTGATTGTTTTAGGCAACCAAGACCTGCTGTTTGTGACAACTCTATCCAAGCACTCTTTTGGTCACTGAATAAAAAATAAGTAGTGTTTATTGGACGAAACAATGCGTCCACTGCAATGCATTTTTTGATTATTCCCGCTGAATGATTTTCCAATACCTTTAATGCTCCCTCACCACCATCGGAAAATGGCATTACTTTACATAAGCTTTCCGTAAAAACTTTTTTTACCGAGTTTTTCATTATCAACGCTACCTCTTCTGCAGTCATGCTTCCTTTAAATGAATCAGGTATTAGCAGAATTTTCATTTTATATTATTTTGATATTTTAGGTGATATTACATTTTAATATTAAAAAAAATCAATATATAATTGAAATAATTCCTATATTGTGTACCGTGTACGTACACGCAATATTTTGTGTGCGCGCACATATATTCTTCAATTAAAATTACACTCATTTGAGAGTTTGAATTTTAGCTGATGAATCAGAACAAACAATTATTAAAAACTAATCTAACTAAAAATTAATTTATGATTCACTTAAAAAGTTTATCAAGCCAAAATCAATTTTTGAAGTTCTTTAAGCGAAGCTTACTTCTGGTTTTGGTTTTTGTAGGGTCTCAAGTAATGGGGCAACAAACTGTGAATGGCTCGGTATCAGATCCTGATGGGCCACTTCCAGGAGCAACTGTCATTGTTCAAGGAACGGACAATGGAGTAACAACCGATTTTGATGGAAATTTTTCCATTCAAGCTAGTGAAGGTGACGTTTTGGAACTTTCGTATGTAGGATTCGAATCACAATTTATTACAGTGTCATCAAATCAAGATGCAATTTCTGTTGTTCTTGAAACTGACAATGAACTTGAAGAAGTTGTGGTGACGGGGTATGGAACCCAGAAAAAAGTTAATCTTACTGGTGCAGTTGCTGCTGTGTCAGGAGAGGTACTTGAAGACAGACCAATTGTTAATGTTGGTGAGGGATTACAAGGTGTAATACCCAACTTAAACATTGACATTAGAAATGGTGACCCAACTACTGCTCCAGAATTCAATATCAGGGGGTTTGAGTCAATTAATGGAGGTACACCTTTAATATTGGTTGATAATGTACCCATGGATATTGGAAGCCTTAATCCAAATGATATAGAAAGCATAAGTGTTTTGAAAGATGCCTCTTCTGCTGCAATATATGGTGCAAGAGCAGCATTTGGTGTAATTCTTATTACAACTAAAAAAGGTAAAACAGGGAAGGCTACGGTTAATTTCAGTACAGAATTTGCTTGGGGTAAGCCTATTATGCGAATGGATCCTATTGATGACCCATATGAATATGCAAAGGCAAGAAATATAGCCAATATTAGAACAAACGGGGCGCCATCTTATGATGATGACTACATGGCTGCAGCTTTAAACTACAGTCAAAATCCAACACCAGAAAATGCATGGTATAGGGATGGAACAGTACTTAGATATGTGGGGTATAATGACTTCATGGATATGTATCTTAAAGATTGGACACCTCAACAAAGACATAACTTAAGCGTATCTGGAGCAACTGAAAAATCGAATTATTACGTTTCTTTAGGTTTTTTAAATAAAAAAGGATGGTTAAACGATGATGATCATAATATAAACTACGATCGTTACAATGTTCTTGCTAAAGTTAGTTATCAAATTACCGACTGGCTTGAAATGGATACTAAAGCTTTAATTACTGTAGAAGAAAATGATGAACCCCACTTTTATAATTGGGATGTAAATATCAATTCATTTATCAGAATGGGAGGAAGAGCAACTCATTTTCCAGATTTACCGTATTATTTGACTCCAGGAGACCGTTCTACATATGAAACGTATATTGGTCAACCCTTTAGTCAGGTAAACCCTATTCCATATTATGAGCAGGGTGGTAGAGATTTAATGCATCAAATGGATGTGTTACTTACCCAAGGTATTACAATTAAACCAATGGAGAATTTAAAAGTTCGAGCAGAATTCTCTCCGAATTACACTTATACAAAAACTGAGGATCAAAGAACCAGAATCAGTGCAATTAATGGAGGTAGTAGTGTTGATTTATCAAATATTCAGTACGTAAATGGATTTTCTGCCACAGATTATCTAGAAAACAGATATGATAAACAATTTTATTATGTATTTAATGCTTATGCTGATTACACTTTTGAACCTGAAAACTCACCTCACTATTTAAATGCGATTGTTGGATTTAACCAAGAATTAGGTGAGAGACATTATTTAAGAGGTAAAGCTTATAGTTTGATTACTCCCGCCATTACAAACATTAATGCAACGGTTGGAGCTCAAGAGGCATATAGCGGGGCATCTCATGTTTCTTTAAGAGGTGTTTTTTACAGACTTAATTACATTTTCAATGATAAATACATAGTTGAATTGAACGGTCGATATGATGCTAGTTCAAGGTTCCCTAAGGACGATAGATTTGATTTCTTCCCCTCTTTTTCTGCAGGTTGGAGGATGTCTGAAGAGGCATTTATGGCTGATTTAACTTGGTTAGATGCATTAAAAATTAGAGCTTCATATGGTGAGTTAGGTAATCAACTACTTGGTAGTGATTATTATCCTTATATACCTACTATGGGTTCAGGAACTTCTAACTATTTAATTGGATCTGGTTCTAGAGCACCTTATGTTTCTCCTGCTGGTCTTGTAAGTTCAGATTTGACGTGGGAAACGGTCGCCTCAACTAACTTCGGTCTTGATTTTACAGTATTAGATAGTAGGCTAGATGTTAGTCTTGATATTTTCTCAAGGGAAACAAAAGACATGTTAATGATGGTTGATCAACCAGATATTTTGGGGACTTCAGCACCTAAAACAAATGCCGCTGATTTAAAAACAACAGGTTGGGAATTAGCTGCAACTTGGAAGAATCAAGTTGATCAAGATTGGTATTATGGAGTAACACTTGCATTATCTGATAGCCAGGCTGAGATAACTAAATATGATAATCCAACAGGTTCATTAAACGAATACTATGTTGGTCAACAAATTGGAGAGATCTGGGGTTATAGAACCGGTGGATTATTTCAAACCGACGCCGCAGCTGCACAAAACGATTTATCAAACCTTGGAAATAACTGGGGTGCTGGTGATCTTAACTACCTTGACTTAACAGGTGACGGGATTGTAGATCCAGGAAATCAAACTTTGGACAATCCCGGTGATAGAAGAATAATCGGAAATGAGAGTATGCGTTATAGGTTTGGTTTAAACCTTGACTTGAGATACAAGAATTGGACTTTGAATACATTCTTCCAAGGAATTCTGAAGGGTGATTACTTCCCTCCAACTGGAAACTGGAGAGCTTTCTGGCCATGGAATGCCGGGAATGCTGAGTGGTATTATATCACTGACTCTTGGACTCCCGAAAACCCCGATGCTTATTTCCCAGCACCACACATTGGATATAATGACAAGAAAAACTATGAAGTTAACGATCGATATCTTCAAGATGCAACCTATATAAGGTTAAAGCAATTGACATTAAACTATAGAGTGCCCTCAGAAATTGTTGATATGATTGGAGTAAATTCTCTTAATTTATATTATTCTGGTCAAAACTTGTGGGAAGCTACTAATATGAGAGCTCCTTTGGATCCAGAAGTAAGACCCACCCTTACTCAAGAGTACTATAAGAATAGGACACACGCATTTGGATTAAAAATCGGCTTATAATTTTAAAATGTTTAAAGAAATGAAAAATTTAACAAGAAATATATTTAAAATATTCGCAGTTCTATTCATCGTTTATGGATGTGAACTGAACGACGACTTTCTTGAAAGACAACCACTTGACAAAATTAGTGATGCTTCTTTCTGGAATACAGAGAATGATTTAATGGTATACAACCATACATTTTATGATCTCACCAAAAATGATAATACTTATCCATTTTTGATGGGCCATGATGATGGTTTTGATAGCCATAGGATTTCATACACTCACCTTGATGGTATGTCTGATAATACAGCACCAAGACATGGTAGACACAGTACATATCAGAGAATAAGATCTGGAGTTTATAATCCTCCTTCAAGTAAAAATTCAAATGCACCTGGAGGATGGTATGGATATAAAGGTTTTGAATTAGTTAGAGCCATTAATATTGGATTAGCCAATTATGATAAAGCTGATGTATCTGATGATGTAAAAAATCATTATAAAGCAGAAGCAAGACTGTTCAGAGCTATGTTCTATGCTAATAAAATCAAGAATTTTGGAACAGTTCAGTGGGTTGAAAATGAGGTTACCTTAGAAAATGAGGATATTCTTTATGGAGCAAGAGACTCTAGAGATTTAGTTATGGGCAAGGTATTAGAAGACTTGAACTTTGCAGCCACTAATTTAAGGGATAATGGTCATCAAAATAAGTTATCCAGATCTGCTGCACTTTTAATGAAGTCAAGAATTTGTTTATCGGAAGGTACATGGAGAAAATACCATGGCCTGGGTAATGAAACTACCTATCTTCAGGCTGCTGCAGATGCAGCAAAGGCACTTATTGATAGCGGTAAGCATAGCCTCCATAAGGGAGCTGCTGGTAGAACGTATAATGAGCTCCACAGCCAAGAAGCCTTGGATGGGAATTCTGAAGTAATTTTCTTCCAAAGATATGAGAGGGGAACAAGAACAAATCACGTTCAGTCTTATAACAGAGGATATAATGGTGGTGCTACTAAAAACATGGTAGAGGATTACCTTTGTTCAGATGGTCTTCCAATATCGCTTTCACCCCTATACAAAGGTGATGTTAATTATGGTGATATTTTTGCTGACAGAGATCCAAGGCTAAGGCAAACCATATTGCATCCTGACGATCAACCTATTTACCGATATGGAAATCACGATTATGGTGCTAATACTTATCCAAGAATTCAAGGAATGTCTGGAGGTTTAAAAACCTATACAGGTTATCATATTATTAAAATATATAATGTTTCTTCTGCCCATGCGTCATATAATTCATCAATTACACCGGGAATTAGCATGAGATATGCTGAAGCACTTTTAAATTACGCTGAGGCTAAAGCTGAATTAGGGGGAGGATCAATTTCTCAAGATGATTTAGATATGTCTATTAACAAACTTAGGGCCAGAGACGGAATGGTTAATTTAGTTAATAATCCTCCTATGGATCCACGTTACTCTGCAGATGGAATTTCAGCAGTATTGGTTGAAATCAGAAGAGAGAGAAGAGTAGAGTTGTTTTTTGAAGGTTTCAGATATGATGACTTAAGGAGATGGAAACAAGGTAAGAAACTTGAAAATAAAGATTATGGAATGCGTTGGGATGCTGCAACAAAAGCAATTGTTGATCCAGATGGTAAAACTACCGTTAAAACTGGAACAGTAGACGGCGTTGAATATCTTGAAGTTTATAAGGGAACAGATTTTGAGAATCCAACTTTTGATGAAAGTAAGCACTACCACTGGCCCTTGCCGCTTGATGTACTTTCACAAAATCCAAAGTTAGGTCAGAACCCAGGCTGGTAATTTTTTTACCATATTGATTTTAAAAAAGCCATCTTTTTAGATGGCTTTTTTTTATAATTCACTTTATTTAAGCACTTTATGACTTTTTTATTTTGAAAAATTTAGCTAATTTAATAGCTCAAAGGAGTTAGGATTCAGAATAATTAAGACAAGATTCTTTTAAGCTTTTCACAAAAAAAACACTTATCTATTTAAAATTAAATATTATGAGAAATTTTAAAATATTAATGTGCATTATAATAGTCTTGATTCAGGGTTCTTGTAATCAAGAACCGGTAAAAACTATAAATAATTCGAAAGATTTGATAAACCCTTTTACGCCAGATTACCTTATAAAAAATATAAGAAAGGATATGCCTAGATTGGTTTTGAACAAGGAGATTGATAAAGTCTTAAGAGACAAGCTTAAATCTGATCTCGTTGTTCAAAACATTTATCAGACAATTAAAATGAATTCAGATGAGATAATGCAAAAGCCTTTTTTAGAGCGGATAAAAATTGGTAGGAGACTGCTATCTGTTTCAAGGGAAATGCTCTATAGAATAAACATGTTAGGGATGGTTTACTATATTGAAAAGGACTCTAAAATACTAGATAGAATCAATGGAGAAGTGAAGGCTGTTTGTAGTTTTAAGGATTGGAATCCCTCTCATTATCTAGATGTTGGAGAAATGTCAATGGCCGTCGCTTTTGCCTTGGATTGGACAGCTGGTGCTTTACCTAAAGAGACCATTGAATTGGCATTAAATAGTCTTATTGAAAAAGGAATCAAACCAAGTTATGATAGTAAAAGTAGATCAAACACTTGGTGGATCAATGGCAATAATAATTGGAATCAGGTTTGTAATGGGGGAATGATTGCTGCTTCGATAGCCATTGCAGAGCGTGATCCTGAATTGGCAGCTACCACGATCAAAAGGTCTATAAATGGTTTGCCTCATGCTTTAGATGAATATGGTCCAGATGGAGTATATCCAGAGGGTTCTACCTATTGGGGCTATGGTACTGTATTTTCTGTTGTTACCAACGCCATGCTGGAAAGTGCTTTTGGTACAGATTTTGGTCTGGGAAACTATCCATCATTTAAAGAAAGTGCCATTTTTAGAGTTTTAATGAATACACCTTCTGGTTGGTATTATAACTTTGCGGACTGTGGAGATAAAAGGAGTGAAAATGGTGATATTACATTAGCTTGGTTTGCTTCTAAATCTGGAGATGAACTTTTTTTTGAAAGAAATAGACTACTTAGATCTCCTTCCAAAATAGGAAAATTAAGGCGTTTAGATGGTGCTGGTCTAGTATGGCTTGCCCAATATGAAAAAATAAAGCAATCTGAATTACCCAAAGCTTGGAAAGGTGAAGGTTCTAATCCTGTTGCAGTCTTTACTGGAGGCTCCTCTGACCCTTACAGCTATTATTTTGGAGGAAAAGGAGGAAGTGGAATGGTTAATCATGGTAACATGGATGGTGGATCTTTTATTTTTGAAATCAATGGTGTCCGTTGGGTCTCAGACCCAGGTAATCAAAATTACAATGCTCTTGAAAAAGAAGGGTTTGATCTTTGGAACAGATCTCAAGATAGCCAGCGGTGGACACTTTTAAATAAAGGAAACTTTGGCCACAGCACCCTTACGGTTAACAACCAGTTGCACGTAGTAGATGGAAAAGCAACCATCATCGATTTTAAAGAAGGGGATACACCTCAGGTCACTTTTGACCTCTCTCCCACTTTTGAAGGCCAATTAAAAAGTGTTCAAAGGACTTTTACCAAGGACAGCGAGGTATCACTAATCATTGAGGATAGAATTGAAACTTCTGAAGATACGGAGATCATAACATGGCAACTGATGACAACAATGTCTGTTGAAGTTACACCGCAGGGTGCAACCATTAGTAAGCCTGAGTACTCATCGATTTCACCCGTTAAAAAATTATTTATTGAAAATTTAAGTCATCCCGAAATTCAGATGAATATTGTATCATTGGATCCCCCTCCTTTGGCTCTAGACAGGCGAATTGAAAACTTAAAAAGGATTGAATTAAAAATTCCTGTATCACAAGTTATCGGCGGAAAATTAGACATTAATATTAGACTTAAAGGTCAAAAAAATTGGCGTGAGGGATATTGATTAAGGATATGATTTCAAATATATATTCAAAGATGAATTACACATATAAACCAGTTATTTATTTATTTTTTATGACTCTGCTTATCCTTATGGGAGTAGAGAGTTCTGCGCAGTTGACCAAATCGGATATAGACAAAGCCATTAAAATTTCCGACCTTGAACATCCCTATCTTTATTTTAATAATGCAGAGAAAAAGCAACTCATACATAGAATTAAAACAGATCGAGAAAGTCAAGATATTTTTAGGAGACTTAAAGCCGAGTCAAAAGTTTGGATGGCTATGCCTGTTAATAAAAAAATCCCTATTCAAGGAAAAAATACGCGTGCAGATTGGTCTGAAGAAGATCGAAGTAGTAAATATTCAGATTATTACAATAACAATCGTAACAATGCTTTTTATCTTTCATTTCTATATCAAATAACAGGAGATGAGGCATATGCACAAAAGGCTTTTGAGTTTGCCGATGCCTTTTGTGATTTAACTACATGGACAAGAAGAGCCCATGAATTTCCAATAATTTATTCTCGCATTATGCCATGGAATGTTCCGGATGATCAAGTTAATTTTAACTTTGACCATTGGAACGGTGATTCGGGTAGAATTATGTCCGCAGTATATGATTGGTTATACCCAGCATTGAACCAAGCTCAAAGAGATCGTATTCGTGGTGCTCTTTTGGAGAAAGTAATAACAAGTGTAAGAGGTGATTATGAATTTCACTGGTGGGCAACCGCATATCGATGTAACTGGTGTGGTGTTTGTAATTCGGGCGTTGGCCTTGCAGGCTTGGCCCTATTGAAAGAACATCCGCAACTCACCGATGTTGTCGCAGAATCCTATAACAGAATCAACAGCATGTTCAACGAATTGGGTCTTGATGGTGGCTGGCAGGAAGGTGGTTCTTATTGGAATTATGGGGTTCATACCTCCTCGTTTTTTGCAGATGCGTTAAAGCGTATGACTAATAAAAAATTCAACCTTTTTGAAAATAAACGACTCAAAAACAACCCTGTAACTTTTCCTTTGTATATCTCCCTCCCCGGCTACAAATCACTCAATTTTGAGGATTCCGGTGGAAATGGATTGGTGGGAAGCCCACATTTGATCAATAAACTAGCCACAGAAACGAAAAACCCTCAGGCGGCCTGGTATCGTAATTTTCTCAACAAGGATGCAAGTCATGTTTTCGATATAATATGGCCCCGACCTAAATTTGCTGCTCTACCGCCCACCCAGCCTTCTATTCATTTCAAAACCATCGATTGGTGGGTAATGCGGAGTGATTTTTCTAGTACTGACAAAGTTGTAGTTGCCGGTAAAGCTGGAAAAAATGATGACCCTCATCATGGTCATCTCGACATTGGTCATTTTGTGGTTTACTGGAATAAGGAATATTACATCAGAGATTTGGGGAAAAGTGGATATGACGAAAAATATTTTGATCAAGTCCGGTTTGATTATCCCGAGGCTTCCAGTGTAGGTCATAATACAATATTGGTTAACGGTGAAAAGCAGATTTCTGGTAAATACTACAAAAAGCCCTATGACTATGATGTAGGGGGAGATGTGGTTGATTTCAGAACCAGTACTGACAGAGACTATGTATTGATGGATCCCACCAATGCCTACCCCAAAAAAGAACTAAAAAAATGGAGAAGAAACATTCTGCTTGAAAAGCCAGAAATAACCCTTGTTTTGGATGAAATACATGCTAATAAAGATGCAAAAATTCAAGTGCGTTTTCATCCAGGAGTGGATTTAAACATTCTCGAGGATTATGTATTACTTAAAGGAAAAGTCGGAACCATGGCCTTAATTCCATTTACCGAACAAGACTTTACAATCATCCAAGGCCGGCACCCCTCCCAAATGGTAAATGCAACTCAAGCTTTCAGTTGGATTCCTTATTTTGATGTAACCCTCAAGACAACTGGAAATAAAACGATAATTGCGTATTTGATTTTGCCCGTTGACAACGAAAATCAAGTTGGAGGTATTATGGCTTCTAAAAAAATAGAATCCAATAGTGACGGTAGTTTAAGCATCAGCTTTAGCTATAAAAATCAACTATTTAAGTATTATTTTAGAAACAACAAATCAGGTTTAATTCTTAACTAAAATCTAAAAATCAATGAAATATTTAACTTTAAATGCAGGCTTTATAGAAAATAAAAGTTCATTGTTTTTCATGATTTTTCTTTATGTTTTTTTTACTAATTGTAATGATGGAGTCAAAGAAGAAACCATCATCGATGAGTCTCATCTTAATGAGACCGTAGTACAAATCACAGAGATAGATTCGGTGTGGGCTGGACATAGGGTTAACTTTTGTCTATATACCGACAGTAATAGACAATACATTGCCTACTATAATGCCAATAGAAACATGATAGTGGGTCAAAGAAATATTAATGAAACTAATTTTTCCTTGCACCAAATGCCTGCGCCACCAAGAGATAAAAATGCCAAAGAAAAGTCAAAACGTTTTTCAGCAACCGAAGTTGGATGGGATTCGCATAACTCCATTACCATGGCAATAGATGATAAGGGTTTTATTCACCTCTCCGGGAATATGCATGTCGATTCTCTCACCTATTTTAGGACTCAAAAACCAAATGACATTTCGACATTGAATCAATCTTTCCCCATGGTGGGTCCAAATGAATTAAGAGCTACTTATCCAAAGTTTATGATGACAAAAGACGATCAATTGATTTTTCATTACAGAGATGGTGGCAGTGGAAATGGAAATGAAATCTATAACATCTATGACACTGAATCCCAAACTTGGTCTAGGATGCTAGATGTTCCCCTAACCGATGGTCAAGGTCTGATGAATGCCTATCAGTCCCAACCTGAATTAAGAGAGGACGGATGGTATCACGTATACTGGCTATGGAGAGATACACCAGATTGTTCAACTAATCACGATCTGTCATATATGAAGAGTCCCGATTTAAAGAAATGGTATGATGCTTTTGACCAACCAATCAAACTTCCAGCTACAATAGACAAAAAATCCCTTATTGTTGCGCCTATCCCTCCAAAAGGTGGGATTATCAATCTTGCGGCAAAACTTTGTTTTGATCAAGATAAAAAACCTCTTTTTGTTTATCACAAATACGATGAGAGTGGTAACCTTCAACTATACATTGCTCAGGTAAAGGGTAAAAAATGGGAGTCACATATAATCACAGATTGGGATTACAGGTGGGAATTCTCTGGTAATGGAAGTATTAAAAATGAATTCACTATAAAAAATTTTAACCGAAGATCAGACAACCGATATGAGATTGGGTTTTGGCATATTAAATATGGAGATGGAACTATACTTCTTAACAAGAAACTAAAACCAATAGGAAAAGTTCTTAAATCAGAAAAAATTTTTTCAAGAAGATTTAATGATAATTCTGTCAATCTAGAGGGAGATTTTCCTGGTTTACAAGTAATTGGTACCAACGATATCGGAAAAAATATTGAGTCTGGATATAGATACGCACTAAAATGGGAAACACTAGGTACTAACCGAGATAAGCCTCGTGAAAAGCCATGGCCATCACCTAGTAATTTATATTTATATAAAATAAAAACTAAAAACTAAATTCTAAAATCATGAAATTCCTAAGAAATTTAACATTACTAACTATTTTTTTAATTGGACTATCACTCAATGGTCAAAAAATTGAACCCTCTGAGGTAAAAAAAATAATGCAAAAAGTGGCTGACTGGCAAATTAAAAATCATAACGATTTAAAGTACAGGGCTCAAAATAAGAGATTATCTAGAGGTAAACATCATATGTTGGATTGGACAAATGGTGCACTATATGTGGGAATGTCTAAATGGGCTAAAATGGCAGACACTGACAAATATTATGAGTGGCTTAAAGGTATTGGTCAAGCCCATGAATGGAAACTTCATATGAGAAATGGTTATTTTGCAAGAGTTTTCCATGCAGATGATCATACTGTTGGTCAAACCTATTTTCATCTTTTTAGAAAATATAAAGATGATAAAATGATTAAACCAACAATTAATCAATTTGATTTTATTCTTTACCATCCTTCAAAAACAAAAATGGATTGGAAATCTCCTTTTCATCAGGATAGATGGAACTGGTGTGACGCATTGTTCATGTCACCCCCTGTTTGGGTGATGGTATCAAACCTGACCAGAGACAGAAAATACATTGATTTCATGGTCAAAGAGTGGAAAGCGACTACAAACCATTTATTCGATAAAAAGGAAAATTTATATTACAGAGATGGCTCTTACTTTGATAAACTTGATAATGATACAAAAATCTTCTGGGGTAGAGGAAATGGATGGGTATTTGCAGGTTTATCTAATGTAATGGATGAGCTAGGTCCTAGCGATAAAGACTACCCTTACTTCCTTAAGCTTTATAAAAAAATGGCTAAAAAATTATTGGAGATCCAAACTCCAGAAGGTCATTGGGCAATGAGTCTATTGGGCCAAGAATTTTACCCTACTCCTGAAACCAGTGGTTCTTCATTTTTTATCTTTGGTCTTGCTTGGGGAATTAATAATGGAATTTTAGATAGAGGAATCTACGGGCCAGCTGTTCAAAAAGGTTGGAATGCTATGGTTAGTCATGTGAATAGTGATGGTATGTTGGGTTATGTTCAAGCGATTGGAGCTGAACCTGGTGAGGCTTACCCAGATAAGACCGAAGTATATGGTGTAGGTGCCTTTTTGAGTGCGGGTTCTGAAATTTATAAGTTGTACGGAGGAAATTAAATCAATTTTTCACACAAAAATGAGTACTCAGATGTTAAAAAAAATATTAATTGGAACAATTGGATTTTTTTATTTATCATGTCAATTCCCGCCAGATATTCAGGGTCCCTATTTCGCCAATGGGATAAAAAATGGTTGGGCCGACCAAAACTCAATTGTACTATGGACGAGATTGACACAAAATAAATCTGCTAATTTCAAGGGACATCCTTTTATTGAAATATCAAGTGAGAAAATGAAATCCTTGTCCAAAAACCTTGATGTTGAGGGCATTTATAATACTCAGATTCCTGAGGGCTTAAAACTAAAAGACATGGAGGGTTATTGTCCGGGAGCTTATGGAGAGGTGCAACTCCATTACTTTGTTAAAGGGCAACCGGAAGCAGCCATTGTTACCGATTGGACAGCGGTAAATCCCGATAAAGATTTTACCCATCAATGGAAACTGAATGATCTGAAAGCTGGAGAGAGGTATCGTGTGAAAATCTATGCCCGACCCCAGAGAGGGCAAAAGATTTCCGATAGTACTTTCGGACAATTTCTTTTACCGGTATATGAAAAAACCGCTAGAGACATCAAATTTTGTGTCGTTTCATGTCATGATTACAACCGTCGTGACGATACGGTAAACGGGCACAAGATATACCCCAGTATGTCGCAATTACAACCCGATTTTTACGTGCATACCGGAGATATAGAGTATATGGACAAACCTTTTCCATACGCCATGACAGAGGAGTTGATGCGTTTTAAGTGGAATCGTTTATTTGCCCTCCCTTTTCAGCGTTCATTTTATAACAATCACACCTCATATTTTATGAAGGATGATCACGACGTGGGCTATAATGATAGTTACCCCGGAAAGGATTATGGAACAGTTACTTTTGAGCGGGGGTTGGAGATATTCGATGAGGAGCAGTTTCCCACTTACTCCAAAAGGTACAAAACCATCCGTTGGGGAAAAGATCTTCAGATTTGGATTGTTGAGGGGAGAAATTATAGGAATCAAAACTATTTGGAGGATGGTCCTAATAAAACCATATGGGGGAGAGAACAAAAGCAGTGGTTTTTTGATACCGTTACTGATTCAGATGCAACCTTTAAAGTCTTGATTACATCTTCTCCTATATTGGGCCCTGACCGAAAAAATAAAAATGATAATCTAAGTAATGCTGAGTACTCTTTCGAACAAGCCGAGATTCTCAATTTTATAAAAAAACAGAAAAAACTTTTTATTGTCAATGGTGATCGACACTGGCAGTATGTTACTCATTTAAAAAACACCAATCTTTGGGAATTTGGATGTGGAGCCGGTGCCGATGTTCATGCTGGAGGATGGAAGCAAGAGGATTTTAGACCTGAGCATCAATTTCTAAGAGTTAATGGTGGTTTTCTTTCGGTTTCGGTGAGCAGCGGGAGGGAACCCAACATTAAATTCATACACCACGATGTAGAAGGTCAACCAGTGAACGAGGTTGTCTTCTAATTTTCTTCGTAATAATTTCGCTCTTCTGAGTGACTGTATTTGTAATTTTCTTTGGTAATGATCTCTAAAGGTGTGGTGATTTCGTTGGGAGGCATCTCCCTGTGAACCAAGTAACTGGCTATGGTTGTAATAGATTTATACCCCTGATTGAATGATTTCTGAGAAATCAAAAAAGCAACAATACCTTTTTTTAGAGCGTCTTCATTTTGGGGTGTAGTATCAAAACCAATGACTTTTAGTCCTGATAAATGATCCTTTTCAATAGCACTACAGATGTTGGAGACTCTACTGGAGGGAACCATAATCACCCTCACACTTGGGTGCTCAGTTAAAAAAGAATTAATTTTTTCACTGAGTTTTTCAAATCCATCTGATAGATCAAATTTTAATTGATGGATCAGAGCATCGGGAATGTTTTGCTGGAAATAACTATTGAATCCTTTTACACGTTCATTGTTGGCTCCGTAATCGTGTATGTTTTTACGGGTCAGAACAATCAAAAACTCATCCCCATTTTTGGAACACAAATGAGAGAGTTTTCCCGATAAAACACCTGCGTCAAATGATTTTTGACCAATATAACATAGATTCTTATAACCCTTTAAATCGGCATTTAGAAAAAGATAAGGTATTTTTTTTTCATCTAGTATATGAATGATTTTCGAGGTCTCTTTGAAAAAAAAAGGCACCATGACCACAGCATTCGGTTCTGTTTTGATTAGTTTTTGGAAGGCTTTTAAGTAGCTTTTCGGATCAAATTGGTCAAATACAAACACTTTATTTTCAATCCCATAGGCACTGACCTCTTGGCTTGCTTTCTGAATCCCTGAATAGGGAGACTTCCAAAAGAGATTCTCCTCGTCATATTGAGGGATCAAAGTCGCCAGATTGTAATATTTTTTCATTGCCAATGAGCTGGCGATCAAATTGACTTTAAACTTCTTCTGTTTTAAAATCTTTTTGATTTTAGTTTCCGTCTCTGGAGATACTCCACCGCGATTATGCAAAACCCTGTCAACAGTCCCCGCTGATACATTGGCTTCCTTTGCAATATCCTTTATAGTTATCAATGAATGTTAGTTTGCATTAAATATACCATCTAATTAATAAATTTTTATTCATTTTTTATTAATTTAAATAAAAAATAATAATCATATCAGGGGGGTAAAATTTACAAACAGTTTCTCTATATTTGTGTAAGTAGTGTACGCACACGAAAATTAATTTTATGCCTAATTCATTCAGATGGATTCTTGTAGCAGCTTTATCGGGTTTTCTTTTTGGGTTTGATACGGTTGTTATTTCTGGAGCCAACTTGCCCATTAAGGAATTGTGGTCAACCAGTCCTTTTTTTCATGGTTTTTTTATCATGTCGATGGCCCTTTGGGGAACTGTTTTGGGCGCCTTGTTCGGGGCATACCCCACAAATAAATTAGGTCGTAAAAAAACCCTCAGTTGGGTTGGTTTTTTCTTTCTAATTTCTGCTTTAGGTTCTGCTTTGGCTATGGATCCCTACACTTTTTCATTTTTTAGATTCATCGGTGGGTTAGCAGTAGGGGTTTCCTCTATTGCAGCACCTATATATATATCTGAAATTTCTACTTCTAAAAACCGCGGCTCTCTTGGAGCTTTGTTCCAATTAAGTTTGGTTTTTGGAATGTTAATCGCTTATTTCTCTAATTATCTGTTCACTGGTTTTCAAGGAGTCTCTGATTGGAGATGGATGTTGGGGATCGAGGCACTTCCTGCCCTAATGTATCTGATTTTAACATTTTTCATACCTGACACTCCAAGATGGCAAATTCTTTTTCAAAATAATGACGATTCTGCATTAAAAACATTAAAGCAAATATATGATGACGACCAACAAGCCGAAAGTATTCTCAATCAAATTAAATCAGCAGATATCAATTCTGTAAGTAATGAAAAATTAATTACTAAAATCAATAATAAGATATTAGTTCTCGCTTTTTTAATTTCATTTTTTAATCAACTTTCTGGGATTAATTTTATACTATATTACGCACCTGAAATTTTAGAAATGGCTGGTTTTGGTAAAAGTGCATCCCTATTTAATTCGGTATTGATAGGAGTTATAATGATCATTTTTACTTTTCTCGGTTTACTTCTTATAGACAGGTTAGGAAGAAGACAACTCTTGATTTTGGGTTCATTGGGGTACATTATAAGTTTAACTGGAGTTTCTATGTCTTTTTATTTTCAGTCTAGCCCCGAATGGATTGCAGTTTATATATTTGCTTTTATTGCTTCTCATGCGGTAGGACAAGGAGCAGTTATTTGGGTTTTTATTTCTGAAATATTTCCAAATAGAATTAGAGCTAAGGGGCAATCCTTTGGTGCTGGAGTTCACTGGGTATTTGCTGCGTTGATTACCTTGGTGGGCCCTTCAGTTATTGCGATCTATCAAACCAACCCTTGGCCTATTTTTTCATTTTTTGCCATCATGATGGTCTTGCAACTGCTATTTTCTATTTTTGCAATGCCCGAAACAAAAGGGAAATCCCTTGAAGAAATAAACTTAATCATTAATAAAAATTAATTTTTCCAATGAAACGAAAAGATTTTATTCGCAATTCTAGTGGAATTCTTATGGGTTCAATGTTTGCACCTAATTTGATGGCCAATGTCAATATGAGCAACAACTTTAATCTGGGAGTGATTGGTACCGGAGGAAGAGGGCAGGGTATTATTAAGTTACTCAATAATATTACCGGCATGAATGTAATTGCTGCTTGTGATACATTGCCTTTTCGATTGGAAGAGGGTTTTGAATTGATCAAAAGCAATAAAAATGCCAAAGCATATAAGGATTACAGAAAGCTGTTGGAAAATAAAAATATTGATGGAGTAATTATCAGTACCCCATTGAACACCCATGATAAAATTGCTGTTGATGCATTGGATGCCTACAAACATGTTTATTGTGAAAAAACTTTAGCCAAAGGGGCTGCCGCTACTTCGCGCATTGTCAGCAAATGCAAAACCTCCAATAAAATTTTTCAAACCGGACATCAGTATCACAGTTCAAGACTCTACTCACAGTTGGTTGATATGATCGAAGACGGTAAAGTAGGTAAAATCACCTCAATTGAGGCCCAGTGGAATCGTAATGGAAATTGGAGAAAACCCGTTTCCGATCCTTCATTGGAACGACAAATCAATTGGAGGATGTACAGAGAGTATTCCTTCGGACTTTTGGCCGAATTGAGCTCCCATCAAATCGATTTTGCCAACTGGATTCTAAAAGCCACTCCAGAAAAGGCAATTGGTATGGGTGGAATCAACTACTGGAATGATGGTAGAGAGACCTACGACAATACCAAGGTGATTTACGAATTTCCTGGAGGAGTGAAAGCCACCTATACCTGTCTGACTTCCAACGCCAAAGATGATTATAAAATCATGGTCATGGGGGATAAAGGAACTTTATCCGTTTTTTATGATACTGCTTGGTTTTATCCCGAGGGGGAGTACGAAGCCAAGTATGGTGAAGTGGATGGTGTATCCGGAGCCACAACCAATTGGTCAGAGGGTAAAGGGACACCTTTGGACATCAAACACCTCGATCCGACCAAACAAGCCCTAATCGATTTTAGAGACGCTGTAATTAACAATAAAGCCCCACTTTCGAGTGTAACCACAGGAGCTAAAGCGGCTTATGCAGTAGACATGGGAATTAAAGCCATGGACACCGGGCAAATGACCTATTGGGACGATATTAATTATATACTTTAAGATTATAAATGAAACCAAATTTTGATTTAAATAATAAGGTAGCGGTCATCACCGGTGGTGGTGGAGCACTGGGGGGATGTATTGCGCAAAGCTTTTCCCAATCCGGGGTAAAGATTGCAATTTTGGACCTTACTCAAGAGTCCGCTCAAAGAACCGTCGATATCATAAAAAAAGAAGGAGGAACTGCTATTGGTTTTGCTGCCAATGTACTTTCTGAGGTATCCATTACAGCCATCAGCAAAGAAATTTTAAAACAGTGGGGAAGGGTCGACATACTGCTCAATGCTGCCGGAGGAAATATGCCCGGTGCGACCATTGCCGTTGACCAAACCATTTTTGATTTGTCTATGGACGACTTTAAGAAGGTCACTGAGTTAAACCTCAATGGCTCTGTAATACCCTCTCTGATTTTTGGTAAGATCATGGCCGATCAAAAAAGTGGATCCATCATCAATTATTCTTCTATGAGTGTGGACAGGGTAATTACTCGAGTGGTGGGCTATTCTGCTTCCAAAGCAGGAATAGAAAACTTCACCCGATGGATGTCCGTAGAAATGGCACTTAAGTTTGGTCCTGGTGTACGTGTAAACGCAATTGCTCCCGGATTTTTTGTAGGAAATCAAAACAGAAGATTGCTGTTGAACGAAGACGGATCTTATACCGAAAGAGGGGACACCATCATTAGAAATACCCCCATGAAACGTTTTGGAGAAGCGCAAGAACTCAATGGAGCAATTCATTTTCTTTGCAGTGATGCCGCTCAATTTATAACTGGAGTTGTACTACCCATCGACGGAGGCTTCAGCGCCTTCAGTGGGGTTTAATTTATTCATATGAAAATGACACAAACATGGCGCTGGTATGGACCCAATGATCCAGTAAGCCTATTAGACGTTAGGCAGGCTGGTGCAACGGGCATTGTCAACGCCCTCCATCACATACCCAATGGAGATATTTGGTCGGTGGAAGAAATTCAAAAGAGAAAAAACGAAATTGAGAAGGCCGGACTCACTTGGGATGTGGTGGAATCACTGCCGGTACACGAGAAAATAAAAACCAGAACCGAAGATTTTGAACAGATCATTCAAAACTACAAGCAGAGTATGAAAAACTTGGCTGCTTGTAGCGTCTATGTCATCTGTTACAATTTTATGCCCATACTGGATTGGACAAGAACCCGATTGGATATGCCCTTAAAAGATGGTTCACTTGCCCTGGAATACAACGCTTCGGAATTGAGGGTTTTTGATCTTCACATTCTCCAACGCGAAGGTGCACAACAAGATTATACCCCCCAGGAGATTGAACAAGCCAAAAAACAATTTAAAGACCTTGAGACATCAGATATCCAAAGAATATCCGACAATATGCTCAAAGGCTTGCCTGGTTCGGAGGAGGGATATTCCATGGAGGAGTTTAAAACCATGCTGGACACATACAAAGGAATAGATGCTGATCAATTGCGTTCTCATTTGGTGAAATTTTTGGAAGAAATCATCCCATTGGCAGAGGAATTGGGCATCAGGATGTGTATTCATCCTGACGATCCACCCTTTTCACTTTTGGGTTTACCCAGAATCATGAGTACCCGATCTGACTATCAATATATTTTTGAAAAGGTCACTCCACTTTCCAATGGTATTACATTTTGTACAGGTTCACTGGGCGTTAGGGCCGATAATGACCTTGCCGCCATTTTCGATGCTTTTGCTGATCGTATTCATTTTTTACACCTAAGAAGTACCAAACGTGATGCTCAAGGTAATTTCTTTGAGGCAGATCATCTTACCGGTGATGTGGACATGTTCGAGATCATCACTAGAGTCGTTAGGGAACAAAGACGCAGAGTCGACGAAAATCGGCAAGATGCCTCCATTCCCATGCGACCGGATCACGGACATCAAATGTTAGATGATCTTGTAAAACCAAAAATTAATCCCGGCTACTCCGCCATTGGGAGACTCAGGGGACTGGCCGAACTCAGGGGACTCGAATGGGGTATCAATAAAATGATCTAACGATGGAATTTAAGAATAATGAACCGTTTATAAAAGATAACTTTTTACTTCAAAATAAAACAGCAGAACGACTTTATTTTGACTTCGCTGTATCCATGCCCATCATAGACTACCACAATCACCTGCCGCCGGACGTGATTGCAGCCAATCAACCCTTTGCGGGCATCAACGAAATTTGGTTGGATGGTGATCACTACAAATGGAGGGCCATGCGCAGCCTTGGGGTACCCGAAAAGTTGATCACTGGAAAAGAAGTAAGTAATAAAGAAAAATTTGATCAATGGGCCTATACTGTTCCCTTTACAGCGGGAAACCCTCTTTTCCACTGGACGCACCTAGAATTACAGCGATACTTTGGGATCAAAACCCTGCTACAGCCCTCTACTTCAACCGATATTTTTGAAGAAACCAATAAACAACTTTTGGATTTGACCCCCAAAAGTTTGCTTAATGACATGAAGGTTGAAATGTTGTGCACTACCGATGATCCCATTGACGATCTTTCAGATCACCAAACAATAGCTTCAAGCAATCAAAAGGGACCGGAGGTATTGCCTGGTTTTAGACCCGATAATATTTTTGGCATTGAGGAAGATCAATACTTGGATTACGTCATGGCTCTGGGAGATGTTGCCGAGACAGAAATACGGGATTTGGACAGCCTGTTGGCAGCCCTAAAGTCCAGGGTCGATTATTTTCATCAAAACGGTTGTAGAATTTCTGATCACGGATTGGAATTTACTCATGCAGCAGATTTTACCCATGGTGAAGCCGATGCTGTTCTCAAAAAGCGCATTGCAGGAAAACCCCTTTCTGCGGACGAAGCCAGCCTCTTCAACTCTTGTGTGTTGTATGAACTCTTTGTCATGTATTTTGATTTTGGATGGACACAACAACTGCATTTGGGAGCATTGAGAGGTAACAATCAAAAATTAAAAAGACAGTTGGGTACTGATGTAGGTTGTGATTCCATCGGAGATTTTGACCAAGCCAAAAACCTTTCCAAACTCCTGGGAATGCTCAACGACAACAACAAACTCACCAATACTATACTTTACAACCTAAACCCCGCTATGAATGAAGTTTTTGCCACTATGCCTGGCAATTTTAACAACGATAAAGTAGAGATTCAATGGGGGACTGCTTGGTGGTTTCTCGATCAGAAAGACGGTATGGAATCACAAATAAAAACCCTCTCCAATATGGGACTTTTGTCTAAATTTATAGGCATGTTGACCGATAGTCGTAGTTTCCTATCTTTCCCGCGACATGAGTATTTCAGACGATTGCTTTGTAATACAATTGGAAATGATATTGAAAAGGGGTTATTGCCCAATGATATTGTCTTTTTTGGGAAAATGGTTCAAAATATATGTTATCACAATTTGAAAGAATTCATTAAACACAAAAACTAATGTTCAAGTTAAAACCTCTTATCGTATTCGTTTGTTTACTCAGTTTTATTTCCTGTGATCAGATCAGCCCAACAAAAATTATTCGTTTTGGTCATGGATTGAGCACCAGTCATCCTGTTCACAAGGCGATGGTCATTTTCGGAGAGAAACTGGAGGAGATTTCAGAGGGAAGGTTCAAAGTACTAATATATCCAAGTCAGCAATTGGGGACTGAGCGTCAATTAATCGAGCTAGTTCAAATTGGAAGCTTGGATATGATGAAGACATCGGCTGCAGTTTTGGAGAACTTTTCTCCTACCATCAAAGTATTTGGTATTCCTTACCTATTTAAAAATAAGGATCATTATTATCGCGTTCTTGATGGTTCTGTAGGAGAGGAATTACTTAATGGTACAGAAAAATACTGGCTTAAAGGCCTTGGATATTACGACTCCGGGAGTCGTAGTTTTTATACCATCGACAAACCATTAGAAAAGCCTGATGATTTGAACGGATTAAAAATTAGAGTTCAAGAGAGTCAAACCGCCATTGATATGGTAAAATCTCTGGGCGGTTCCCCCACACCCATTTCTTGGGGAGAGCTCTACACCGCACTTCAACAAGGGGTAGTGGATGGAGCAGAAAACAATCCCCCAAGTTTTTATTTATCAAGACATTACGAGGTTTGTAAGTTTTATACCATTGACGAACACACAGCAATTCCTGATGTAGTTCTTATGAGTACACACTTGTGGAACAGTTTAACCGATGAGGAACAAAAATGGATAAAAACAGCAGTTGAAATATCAGTGATAGCGCAGAGAAAGTTATGGTTAGCTTCGGAACAGGAGTCATTGGAAGCTGTCAAAGCTGCAGGTGTTCAAGTGAGTTATCCCGATAAATCCTCTTTTGTAGAAAAATCCAAGTCGGTTGCGGATAAATATGGAAAAGATCCTTTGATCAAACCATTAATTGAAAAAATTAGAAACATCCAATAAAATGAAAATAAGAGCACAGGTAGATTCTGTTTTAGAAAAAGTACTAGTGGTAATCATGTCCGCCATGGTAATCAATGTATTGTGGCAAGTGTTTTCGCGATATATTTTGGCTAATCCTAGTTCATTCACTGATGAGTTAGCCAGATACCTTATGATTTGGGTTGGAGTATTAGGTGCGGCCTATGTGGCCGGAAAAGGAAATCATGTCGCAATCACTTATTTTTCGGAGAAATTCAGCCAGGCCAATCATAGAAAAGTACAAACCTTTATCAATCTGACCATACTGACTTTTGCCATTTTGGGTATGCTCATAGGAGGGGTAAGGTTGGTTTATATTACATTGGTTTTGGAACAGCTTTCACCGGCACTAAAGATCCCCTTAGGAGTTGTATACTCTGTGATCCCTATCAGTGGCATACTGATTATTTTTTATAAAATTTTAGACTTAAAAAAACAGGCATAATGATTGAATTTTTACCCGTAATAATATTGGTTTTTAGTTTCTTGGTACTGTTAACCCTTGGTGTACCTGTAGCATGGTGTATTGCCATGTCCTCTTTGTTTACCTTGATGTCGGCTATGCCTTTTTCGGCTGCCACCACAACAGTATCTCAACGAATTGCCACAGGACTTGACAGTTTCGCCCTTTTGGCCATCCCTTTTTTCATACTTTCCGGACAAATCATGAGCAAGGGAGGTATTGCCAACCGATTGATATCCTTTGCCAAAACATTGGTAGGCTTTTTGCCCGGCGGATTGGCATTGATCAACATCGTATCTGCCATGATGATGGGAGCTATTGCAGGCTCTGCGATGGCGTCAGCTTCGGCCATGGGAACCATTTTGGGGCCGGAAATGGAAAAAGAAGGCTACTCAAAGGAGTTTGGCGCTGCTGTAAATATTACTTCTTCCACCACCGGATTGGTCATTCCGCCAAGTAATACCCTGATTGTTTATTCACTGGCCAGTGGGGGGGTATCCATTGCCGCTTTATTTTTGGCTGGATACATTCCCGGAATTCTCACTGGATTGTTGATGATGATTGTCGCCGTAGTGTGGGCCAAAAAGCATAAATATCCAGTTGGTGAGCGTTCTTCTCTCAAGGAAGTATTTACAAAATTCATCGATGCACTCCCCAGTTTATTACTTTTGGTGATAGTCATTGGAGGAATCATTGCAGGAATCTTTACCGCGACAGAGGCTTCTGCCGTAGCGGTACTCTATACTATACTCCTTTCTTTTTATTACAAAGAATTGTCTTTGAAAAAAATGCCAAAAGTGATTTTAGAATCTTCTGAAACCACAGCTATTGTGATGCTTTTGATTGGTGCTTCTATGTGTATGTCATGGGTGTTGTCCTATGAGAACATTCCCCAAGACATCAGCAATGCCTTGTTGTCTGTGAGTGACAATAAGATTATCATACTTTTGATGATCAACGTCATCTTGCTGGCTGTGGGTGTTTTTATGGACGCTACCCCGGCAGTACTCATTTTTACGCCTATTTTCCTACCCATCGTTACAGATTTGGGTATGGATCCTACCCATTTTGGAATCGTTCTTATGCTCAATCTTTGTATTGGACTTTGTACACCTCCAGTGGGCTCCGTTTTATTCGTTGGAGTTGGGATCGCAAAAACCACCATATCAAAAGTTATTAAACCGCTGATTCCCTTATTTTTAGTCATGATTTTATCTTTGTTTTTGGTAACCTATATCCCTCAGTTAAGTTTGTGGTTACCTGAACTTTTTGGAGTGTAAATAATTCAATTAAAACATAACACTATGATCTATACCAAAACCATTCAACTGTTGAGCGTGATTTGTCTTTTGGCCTCATGTACCCCCACACCTGTGAGTATTCATCTAACCAACAATCTCAGTATTGAGCGTCAAAACGAAACCGTTGAGGTTTTGATAGCTGACTTGCCAGAGCTATTGTCTTCCAAAATTGATAAAATAGGGGTCTATGATCCCTCAGAAAATACCTTTTTGACGACTCAACTAATCGATATTGATCAAGATGGTAAGATGGATCAACTCATTTTTCAACCCCAATTGGCTCCTTCATCGGAGAAGACCTTTCACCTGAAAGAACAACCCGACAAGCCGGAAGCTGTGGAGTATTGCTTTTCCAGAATCGTACCCACTCGAATTGACGATTATACATGGGAAAATGATAAGGTAGCCTTCAGAACCTACGGCCCTAGGGCCCAAGCACTGGTCGAGGAGGGAAAAGAAGGGGGGATCATCTCCAGTGGCATTGATTGTTGGTTAAAAAAAGTTAGTTATCCCGTCATCAACAAATGGTATAAAGCCAGTGAGGAAGATGGGATCAGCTATCATGAGGATCACGGAGAAGGATTGGACAACTATCATGTAGGCATCAGCAGGGGTGCGGGAGGCTTGGCCATCAAAGGAGCAGAAGATCAGTATTTTGTGTCCAAAAATTTTACAACCCACAAAACTTTAGCCTCGGGACCGTTAAGAACACTTTTTCAATTCGATTACGCTGATTGGCAAGGCCCTCAGGGAATGATCAAAGAACAAAAAACCATCAGTTTGGATTATGGAAACAATCTGATGAAAATTGAGGTTTCCATTCAGGGAACAGATCATGTTGCTGCAGGGATTTCATTGCAAGAAAATAATGGCACCATTTTAGACAAGAACAATATCCTTATTTTTAAACAAAATCATTTTGAAACCACACTGAGTAATGTGATTTTGACACCCCAAAAGTATTTTAAAACTCAACACCTATATAACCCCCAAATAAAGGATCAAAATCATGTGTTTTTAGATCTTAAAATCCTAAACCAGTCATTGGTCTATTATGTAGGCTTTTACTGGTCTGAAAGCAAACAATTTGCGGATCATCAAGCTTGGGAAAAACACTTGGATGATCTGGCAATAAAAATCGAAAACCCAATACAACTCAATATCAACTAATATTAATAAATTTGAATGAAAAAAGTAGTCACCTTCGGTGAGATCATGTTAAGACTTTCACCTCCCGGTAATTTAAGATTCTCTCAGGCCAACAACTTTGACGTAGTCTATGGAGGAGGAGAATCTAATGTTGCTGTATCCCTTTCCAATTATGGTGTTCCTGTCGAATTTGTAACCCGCTTGCCTCAAAACGATATGGGAGCATGTGCTATGATGGAAATGCGTAAAAGAGGTGTTGGAACACAACACATCGCCTATGGAGGCGACCGTCTGGGGATTTACTTTTTGGAAACTGGAGCAGTGAGCCGAGGCAGTAAGGTCGTATATGACCGGGCCCACTCTGCCATGGCAGAAATCACTGCGGGAATGATCGATTGGGATGCTGTATTTGAGGGGGTCAATTGGTTCCACTGGACGGGAATCACTCCGGCCATTTCTCAAGGCGCTGCAGATGCTTGTTTGGAGGCTGTAAAAATTGCCAGTGAAAAGGGAATTACTGTTTCTACAGATTTGAATTATCGTGCTAAACTTTGGAAGTATGGTCAATCCTCTGAACCCATCATGACCGAGTTAACTTCCTATTGTGATATCATCCTTGGTAATGAAGAAGATGCCGAAAAACACTTTGGGATAAAACCCGAGGGATTGGATATCACCACCCAAGGCCATCAGGTCAAAGCCGAGGTTTTTCAATCGGTATGTGAACAAATGATGAAAAAATTTCCCAAAGCAAAAAAAGTAATCACTACTCTGAGAGGATCTATTTCTGCTTCCCACAACACCTGGGCAGGGGTACTCTATGACGGACAAAACATTTATAACAGTTCCGAATATCAGATTACCCACATCGTGGACAGAGTAGGAGGGGGTGACTCATTTATGGGAGGATTGATTTATGGTATGTTACAATATCCCCAGGACGATCAGAATGCATTGAACTTTGCAGTGGCCGCCTCCTGTTTAAAACACACCATCAAGGGCGATGCCAATTTGGTCACCGTTGCTGAAGTAGAAAAATTAATGAGTGGTGACGCCAGTGGCCGCGTAGCAAGATAATTATGGCAAAATTTACCCGTTTAGAAGTCGCAGCAAAAATGGCAGAAACCGGAATGGTTCCTCTTTTTTATCACAGCGATATAGAGATCGCAATAAAAACATTAAAAGCCTGTTATGAAGGTGGCGCAAGATTGTTAGAGTTTACTAGTAGAGGTGATTTTGCCCATCAAATATTCGATGAACTCAATCGATATGTGTTGTCTGAATTGCCCGATATGATAATGGGGGTAGGTTCTGTAACCGATGCAGCTGCTGCATCACTCTATATGCAATTGGGAGCCAATTTCATTGTTACTCCTGTATTGAGAGAGGACATTGCTGTGGTATGTAATCGCAGAAAAGTACTGTGGTCTGCCGGATGTGGTTCCCTTACCGAGATTGCCAGAGCCGAAGAGTTGGGCGGAGAAATCGTAAAACTCTTTCCGGGGAGTACTTATGGCCCTGGTTTTGTAAAAGCTGTAAAAGGGCCGCAACCCTGGACAAGTATCATGCCCACCGGAGGTGTTACCACTGAGGAAGACAATCTCAGGCGATGGTTTGATGCAGGGGTTACCTGTGTGGGAATGGGCTCTAAATTAATTTCCAAGGAGGTCTTGGCCAGTGAAGACTATCAAGGACTTAAAGCAAAAGTCGCAGAAACTCTTAAATTGATAAATAAAATAAGACAGTAAAATGAATAATAATTACCAAGTGCGCTATGCTGTGGGGCAAAGAGAAACCAACCAAATGGGGACTAAAGCCTTGCGGGATGAATTTTTAATCGAACAAGTTTTTGGAACCGATTCGGTAAATTGGGTCTATACCCACTACGACCGCTATATGGCAGGTGGGGTTATTCCTACAAGGGGAACTATCTTTTTGGACACCCTGGAACCCCTTAAGTCAGATTTTTTTCTCGAGCGCAGAGAAATGGGCATAATCAATGTGGGAGGCAAAGGAACAGTTTCGGCCGATGGGGAAACTTATCCGTTGGATTACAAAGAGGCGCTCTATCTGGGCAAGGGAATCAAAGAAGTACATTTTTCCAGTGAAGATTCCAATACACCCGCTAAATTTTACCTTAATTCTGCTCCGGCACATCGTGCCTATCCCTCTCAAAAAGTAGGCAGAGACCAAGCCGAAATCGTTGAATTAGGATCCGCCGAGACCTCCAATGCTAGAACCATCAGAAAACTGATTGTCAACAGTATTGTTAAAAGTTGTCAATTGCAGATGGGGATGACCGAGTTGGCTTCCGGGTCGGTTTGGAATACCATGCCCGCCCATGTTCACGATCGTCGTATGGAAGTTTATTTCTACTTTGAAGTACCGGAAGATCAGGCGGTCTGTCATTTTATGGGGGCCACCGATGAAACCCGTCATCTTTGGATGGCCAACGAACAAGCCGTCATTTCACCCCCATGGTCGATTCATGCTGGATCGGGAACCTCCAATTATACCTTTATATGGGGAATGGCAGGTGAAAATTTAGACTACGGCGATATGGACGGTTGTCCTATTCCTAATTTAAGATAAAAGCATGAGCACTACTCTATTTGACCTGACCGGACAGGTCGCCTTGGTTACCGGTGCGACGCACGGACTGGGAATGGCTATGGCTAAGGGAATTGGCAAGGCTGGAGCCAATGTAATCATTAATGGTAACAGTTCGCAAGAGAAAATTGATAAGGCGGTTGAAATTTTTAAATCAGAAGGGATTCAAGCTTTTGGCTATCGTTTTGATGTAACTAATGAAGAGGAAGTACTAAAGACAATCGAAAGGATTGAGGATGAAGTGGGCCCCATTGATGTTTTGGTCAATAACGCCGGTATCATCAAACGCACCCCACTGGTGGATATGGAGGTGGCCGATTTTGAGCAGGTCATTAAAGTTGATTTAGTCAGTCCCTTTATCGTTTCCAAAGCGGTGGTCAAAGGTATGATCCAACGCAAAGCAGGTAAGATTATCAATATTTGCTCTATGATGAGCGAACTGGGCAGAAATACTGTTGGGGCCTATGCTGCTGCAAAGGGAGGTTTGAAAATGCTGACTCAAAACATGTGTGTCGAATGGGCACCTCATAACATTCAAGTCAACGGTATTGGCCCGGGTTATTTTGCGACCGAACAGACAAAACCCATACGAGTAGACGGTCACCCATTCAACGAATTTATACTCAACAGGACACCTTCTGGACTTTGGGGACACCCAGATGAGTTGCAAGGAGCAGCGGTATTTCTCAGTTCAAATGCCAGTAATTTTGTCAATGGACAAATCCTTTATGTAGATGGTGGTATATTAGCCACCATTGGTAAACCCTCTAACGAGTAATCATTTTTTACCGGATTATTTTACTTCTCCTAGTGTGCGGCTATCCTGATCGCTGTCCCCCTTCTGTGATCCTAAAAACCACCTCAACAAACTTTAATCTAGATGGCTAATAAGTGCTGTAACCCCTTTCATTATTAGCCTAATAAAAAAACCACTTTGGATAATTAAATAAAATTAATACTTAGAAAACCGATAAATACTTTTTGTCTGATAAGTTTTTCCGGGGTTTAGAATTGTACTTGGAAATATAGGCTGGTTGGGCGAATCGGGAAAATGCTGTGTCTCTAAAGCAAAAGATGCCTGGTATTCAAATTTTGTACCGTATTTACCGACATCACTTCCATCCATAAAATTTCCTCCGTAAAATTGTATTCCTGGTTCTTCGGTTAAAATATCCATTTGTCTCCCGCTTTTGGGATCGACCACCCTTGCCGCCAAACTCATACTGCCCGGGGATACTTTGTTGAGGACAAAATTATGGTCATAGCCGCCTCCGTGGCTGAGTTGGGTGTCGGAGCCTTGTTGATTTAAATCCTGACCAATGGTTTTGGCTCTTCTAAAGTCAAAGGGACTTCCTTCAACCGATCGTATCTCTCCCAGGGGGATAAGGCTCTCATCTACAGAGGTAAAGTGATCGGCGTTGATCATCAAAAGATGATCGTTGATACTGCCTTTGGCTTGTCCTGCCAGATTAAAGAAAGCGTGATTGGTCAGGTTGACCGGAGTAGCTTTGTCTGTGCTGGCTTTATAGCTAATACTCAATTCGTTATCATTAATCGCGTAGGTAACTTCTACCGTCAAATTTCCCGGATAGCCCATCTCTTCGTCTTTAGACAGATAGGTCATTACAATGGAGTTTTCATTGGCAGAAACAACTTCCCACACTTGGTTGTGGAAACCTTCTGGCCCACCGTGGAGGTGATTTTCATTGTTGTTAATAGGCAGTTGATATGTCGTTCCGTCCAATTCAAACTTTCCCTTGGCAATGCGATTGCCATACCTTCCGATCAAACATCCGTGATAGGGGGTTTTGGCTCTCTGATAATCCGCTATACTTTTAAAACCCAATACCACATCCCCCATTACTCCTTTGCTGTCAGGAGTCAGCAGGCTGACGATCCTTCCACCATAATTGGTAATATAAACTTGGATTTTATCATTTTTTAGTAGGTATAGGTCAGTTTTTTTTCCTTTAATTTCTATCTGAAAATCACTGGCTTTTAGCACGAATTCTTTTTTTTTAGCTGGCTCACAAGATACAATGCTCAGCCAAATTAATGTGAGAGCAATTTTGTTTAAGGTCATAGGATGAGTTTATTCTTTATACAATTTACTGTGTAATTCTTTAAGAGTTTCGGCAGGCATTTTGGTCACCTTTCGGTCATAAGTAATCAAACCATTGATTTCTCCTTCAACATCAGTGGTTTGGGTATAGACCGCTGCCGAAAGTCCATTTTTCTCTTTCATCTCTAATATCTGATTGAATTTATAGATGTAGTTTTTGAGTAAGTCCTCGGCATTATAATAGGTCTGATAACCCCAATTGCGCATTTCGGGATTCCAGAGGTTTTCATTTATGGGATAGCCAATACCTCCAAACTCTCCCACCACCGTAGCCCGGTCGAGCGCAGTAGGAGGGACGGTCAAATCCACATGATAGGTGTGAATGTCGTAAATATCCCCGCAGGGCCTCAGGGTCCAACCACTGGTGGGGTTAACCAATCGGTCAGGATCTAATTTTTTGACAAAATCGGTGATCCTGCAAGTGTCATATTGTCCCCAGCCTTCGTTAAAAGGAACCCACATCACGATACTGGGTGCATTGTAATGAATGTTCACCATACGACGGAGTTCCCATTCAAATTGGGCCGCATCTTCTGAGCGTCTGTTAAGATCATCATCTTCTCTGCGTATTCTTTCTAAGGCATTATAAATTTTATCCTTTCGTTTGGTTTTTTCCATTTCCTCTTGCGTTTTCAATACCAATCTGTTGTAGGAGGGCATGTCTTGCCAGACCATGATTCCTAACTTGTCGCAATGATAATACCATCGATCCGGTTCGATTTTAACGTGTTTTCGAATCATGTTGAAGCCCATGGCTTTGGTCATTTCAATATCGTATCGCATGGCTTTATCGGAAGGGGGTGTCAAAAGTCCATCGGGCCACCAACCCTGGTCGAGAGTACCGTAATGAAATAGTGGGATATTGTTCAAAAATAGGTATTTGACCCCTTTGTGATTGCCCAAACTGATCTTTCGCATACCAAAATAACTCTCCACACGATCGATTTCCGTTCCTGAGGGATTCATCAAACTCATGCTTACATCGTATAAGTGAGGATGATCAGGAGACCACAATTTTGGAGTATCTATTCTTAAGGTCAGCGGTACATTGGGTTTAATTTCCGCTGATGTGACTTTCTCCCCATTGAAAAAAACGGTTGTTCTCACCATATATCCTGATACCAAGCTCTGATTACTTAAAGGGATTAGGGTTACTGTATTTTCATCTATATTGGTGGTTGTTTTGACCTGCTTTATGTAAGCTTCAGATGAGACCGCCTCCAACCAAACCGTTTGCCATACTCCACTTACAGGGGTATAATATATACCACTGGCATTGATCTGTTGCTTGCCTCGTGGTTGGGAACTGAAGTTGGTGGCATCCTCAACTGCCAAAACGATTTTTTGTAGCCCATTAGGTTTTAAATAGGGCGTAATATTAAATGAAAAGCGGTCAAAGCCCCCTTTGTGAGATCCTACCAAAATATCGTTTACCCAAACATCGCTTTTGTAATCGACAGCTTCGAAATGGATTACCACATCTTTTTCACTCCAGTTTTTGGGAAGCTCAAAGTTTTTTCTGTACCACATTTTATCCTCCGGTTTGATATTTTTTCCGACCCCCGACAGAGGAGATTCAAAACTAAAAGGAACTAAAATTTTTCCCTGATACCGCTTGGGTTGGATTTCATTAGTTTTTAAAATGGCATAGTCCCAAAGTCCGTTGAGATTTTTCCAATGGGCCCTTTTGAATTGGGGACGTGGATACTCTTGCCAAACATTTTCAGGATTGACTGTCTTGGCCCATTGGCTCATGATCTTTCCTTCTAACGCCTTCCAACTTTGTGCTTGGACCCCGGTTATATAGATCAGTACGAAAAAAATGAATTTGCTTCTCATGATTAGTATTTTTTCAACAGAAAGATATAAAAAAGTTGGTTTGGTTAAATTTTTTTTTTAAACCGCTTAAAGCTCTTTGATTATTGTCACTCAATTTTTTTTGAAAATTTTCTATTTTGTATATTTAACAGTAAATTGATGAAGAATTTTGAACCTTTTTGGAATGAGATTGTCAGTTTTTTTTTGGCATCACAAATTTTTTTCAAATCCTCAATATGGGTGATTATGTATCTTTTCTGTTCTATCACGGCATTGTGGCTATTATACAGCCCATTTTGCCTTTACTTTTGTTATTAGAATTTATGATTGGTATAATTCAGAAAAACCCTCAGACCAAAGTTTATCAAACCATCTTTTTGATCTATTCATTCAATCGTTTTAAAGGTCGCTTTATCGACATCTATTTTGGTAAGTTTATTGCACTTTTTATGGATGTTGTTCGCGCCCCCGGTCAAATAAGTAAATTGGCCTATATCTTTCTCTCTCCCGGTTTGAATTATAACGGAAACCACAGGACAGCCAAAATGATTCGAGACGAGTATCTGGCACAAGTATAATAAAAGCAACATTAAAATATAATCAAAAAATGAACAAATTCACTAATATTCTATCAATCATAACCTTATTTTTTTCTTGTCAAAACCATAATTCCGAAATATTTAATGGTTCCAACCTTGATGGTTGGGTCAATTATGGTGGAGGAAAGTTTTATGTAGAAAATGAATGTATTGTGGCAGAGGCCGTCATGGGCTTACCCAATACCTTTTTACATACCAAAAAAAAATTCCAAAATTTTGAATTGGAATTTGATGTCAAACTGGATACGGTTCTAAACTCGGGTGTTCAGATCCGAAGTAATATATACTCTGAAGATACTGAAACCATTCGTTGGGGAGGACGTTTCGATGAGGAAGGCGAAAAGAGTCTTAAATATATTCGCCGCAAGGCCGGGGTTTTTTGGGGCTATCAAATCGAAATCGATCCTACCTTCAGAGCATGGAGCGGAGCCATATATGAAGAAGCAGGAAGAGGATTTCTCCAAACACCGGGAATCAACCAAAAGGTTAAAGCTGCTTTTAAGCCTTTGGAGTGGAATCACTTTAAGGTCAGGGTGAAAGACAACCACATTCAGTCATGGGTCAATGGAGTTATGATTGGTGATGTCTATGACGATCTGACCGATAATGGTTACATCGCACTTCAGCTTCACGGCATTGGCAAGAAAAAAATGAAAGCCAACAAAAAAATACGTTGGAAAAACTTAAGTTTAAAAGAACTTAAGTGATTATGAAAATAAAATTATTGAGTCTATTAGTTGTATTTTTTACTTTAGGTTGTAAAAAAACAAGTTCACAAGATCAATGCAAGGGACCAAGTCAGAATACTCCTTGCACCAAAGAATATATGCCTGTTTGTGGTTGTGACGGAATCACCTATGGAAATGATTGTGTGGCCGAAGCCTCTGGTGTTAGATCATGGACAGAGGGGAGTTGCTATAAAAATTAATTCTTTTTAATTTCAATGATATAAAAATTAATGATTGGTTGACTTTATGATGGTTACACTCCAAATTTTAAAGAATAAAAAAATTAAGGTCCTTTCGGGGTGATCAATTTTAAATTGTATAAATAACAGAGTTAGTTCAAATAATTTTGATGATTAGAGAGAAAAGAGTAGGGGTTGTATTGGCTGTAATTTTGGTACTCATAGGATTTCTTGTTTTGAGTCTAAAACCGGATCATCAAGTTGATTTTTCTACCGAAGTCAAACCCATTCTCAACAAACACTGTATCTCCTGTCATGGTGGGGTAAAGAAAAACAGTGGATTCAGTGTTTTGTTTAAATCCGAAGCCATGGGCGATACCGAATCGGGAAAACCTGCCATTATTCCTGGGAGTGCTCGAAGGAGTGAGTTGATCCAAAGATTGCACCATACTGATCCCGAGCAGAGAATGCCTTATCAAAAGACCCCATTGTCAGCAGATGAAATCAAAACCCTTACCGATTGGATCGATCAGGGCGCCCAATGGGGCTCCCACTGGGCTTACCTGCCTGTTGAAAAAACCGAATTACCTAAAGTAGCCACAGTTTTTGAAGAAAAAGACTTTATCGTCAACCCCATTGATCATTTTATTGCGGCCAGAATGGAGGAGAAGGATCTTTTACCCAATTCTCCTGCACCAAAAAACATCATTGCAAGACGATTGGCTTTTGACATCACGGGTTTGCCTCCTGATTCAAATCTTTTTCAAAGTTTTGTCAGCGGAGAGATCACCTACGAAAACTATGTTGACAACTTATTTAACTCCGTTGCCTATGGTGAAAAATGGGCCAGTTGGTGGTTGGATTTGGCCCGATATGCCGATACCATGGGATTTGAAAAAGATCCGGGAAGAACCATTTGGCATTATCGGGATTGGGTCATCAAGGCACTGAATCGTGATTTGTCCTATGACCAATTCACCATTGAACAGTTGGCCGGAGATCTCTTGCCCGAACCAACGGCCAATCAATTGATTGCAACTGCTTTCCATCGCAATACCATGAACAACGACGAGGGAGGAACGGATGACGAGGAGTTTAGAGTTGCCGCGGTTATTGACCGTGTCAATACCACTTTCGACGTATGGCAAAGTACCACCATGAGTTGTGTGCAGTGTCATAGTCATCCCTATGACCCTTTTAGACATAAAGAGTATTACAATGTCATGGCTTTTTTCAATAACACCCGCGATGAGGATATTCCCGATGAATCTCCCAACCTGATTGACTACAAGGCGGAAGAACTACAAAAAATCAACAATGTATTGGATTGGGTAACTCATGCCGATCCCAAAAAACAAAAGCTTTTTAAGGACTTTATACTGTTTAAAGAACCCAACTATGCTGCTCATCATTTTAAAGTTATCGATAATGGTTTTGTTTCCGGCCCTAATTTGGGATTAAGAAAAGGAGGTGCCGCAATTATTAAAAATGTAAATACACTGGGTTATCAAAAGCTCTACCTGAAGTTTGTCGGAAAGACTGATCGTTCCACATTGGTCTTCCGTAAAAATGGGATCAATGGGGAAATCATTGGAAAATTTAAAATTTCAAAAAAAGGCAAAAATTTTTATGGGGATCGCCAAGGGCAGATGATCACCTCCATTGATATCACAAAGGAAACAGAAGCATTTGATTTATATGTTCAACTTCAGACCCAAGATCAGACGTTCAAAAAAGAGCTCGTACTCATCCATTGGATTGCCTTTATGCCCGAATTCCCCGGTAGAGGAAAACCTGGTTATACCGTGGCTGGCAAAATCTTAAATGAAGTTTTGAACATCAAAGGAGATGTCACCCCTGTTATGGTCGAAAACCCCGATCACATGAAAAGAAAAACCCATGTTTTCGATCGGGGCAATTGGATGGTCAAAACGGAGGAGGTACAGACCGGAGTTCCTCAAACGCTTAATCCATGGGAAAAGCGATGGGAAAACAACCGTTTGGGATTTGCCAAGTGGTTGGTGGATAACAAAAACCCGCTTACTGCTCGAACCCTTGTCAATCGTGTTTGGTATCAGATTTTTGGAAAAGGTTTGGTATCCACCATGGAAGATATGGGCACCATGGCCGATCCTCCATCCCATCCGTCACTGCTGGACTGGCTCTCCTATGAGTTTATGCATTCCATGAACTGGAGTGTTAAAAAGTTGATCAAAACATTATTAATGTCTGCCACCTATCGTCAAAGTTCCACGGTTAGCCACGAAAAGCTGGCTGTTGATGAAAACAATCTTTTCTATGCCAGAGGCCCCCGATTGAGATTGACCGCCGAAGAAATAAGGGATCAAGCCCTACATGTTTCCGGTTTGTTGAGCGATAAAATGTACGGCCCGGGTGTGATGCCTCCTCAGCCTGACGGAATTTGGGAACATGCCTATTTGGGCAACCTTTGGAAAACCAGTGAAGGGGAAGACAGATACCGTAGGGGGATCTATACCTATATGAAACGAACCAGTCCTTATCCTTCCATGATCACTTTTGATGCAGGCAGTAGGGAGGTTTGTTTGGTAAGGCGTTCTCCAACCAATACTCCGCTGCAAGCTTTAGTAACCATGAACGACCCTGTTTATTTGGAAGCGGCCATGAATTTGGCCAGGGCATACCAAGACAAAGAAAGCAAAATTGCTATTCTTGAAATGTATCAAAAAGCGACCCTGAGAAAAGTAGATGAAGACAAATTGAAACATTTATTGCTACTCTATGAGGAAGCCAAATCAACTTTTGAAAACAATCCTGATCAATTGGAAGATTTCTTTGGGATGGATCATCCTACAGATGTTAAAACAGCGTCACTGGCCATTATTGCCAATACCATTATGAACCTAGACGAATTTCTCACCCATGGATAATATCAAGAAATTATTAGCAGAGCGAAGAACTGTTGAGGCACAATTCAACAGCAGAAGACACTTCCTGAAAGATTGTACTCTAGGCTTGGGCGGATTGGCTTTAGGCAGTTTGTTAAATTCCTGTTCAAGTGGAAGTGCGAAAATCCCTGCCTATACTACCGATAGATCATTGAACCCTATGGCTGCTATGCCGGCTCCATTTCTCCCTAAGGTCAAAAGTGTCATTTACCTCCATATGGTGGGAGCTCCTTCCCAATTGGAGTTATTCGATTACAAACCCGAATTGACCAAACTTCATAACAAACCTTGTCCACCTTCTTTATTGGAGGGCAAGAAGTTTGCATTTATTCAAGGGGTACCCAATATGCTAGGACCTCAAGCGACTTTCAAACAGCAGGGTGAATCCGGAAATTGGGTTTCCAATCACCTGCCCCATTTTAAAAAGGTAATTGATGAGGTGGCTTTTTTGAAGGCCGTTAATACCGATCAATTCAATCATGGCCCCGCCCAAATGTTGATGCACACCGGTAGCCCCAGAAATGGTCGCCCCAGTATTGGATCGTGGGTAACCTATGGTTTGGGTTCTGAAAACAATAATTTACCTGGCTTTGTGGTGCTTACTTCTGGAGGAACTCCGGATGCCGGAAAAAGTGTTTGGGGAAGTGGATTTTTACCCTCCGTATATCAGGGTGTACATTGCCGATCCAAAGGAGATCCCGTGCTATATCTCAAAGATCCTAAAGGGGTTTCCAGAAACTTAAAAAAGAAAGTCCTGGAATCTATCAATGACATCAACCTCAAAGAATATCAAAAGTTTGGTGATCCCGAGGTTTTGACCCGAATCAATCAATACGAAATGGCTTACCGTATGCAGGTATCTGTCCCTAAAGTAATGGACATCGACAAAGAACCCGATGCCATCAAAGATATGTATGGGATACAACCCGGAAAGGAAGCTTTTGCCAACAACTGCCTTTTGGCACGTAAAATGGTAGAACAAGGGGTTCGTTTTGTACAATTATATGATTGGGGTTGGGATTCTCACGGAGCCAGTCCCGGAGAGGCCTTAGACTCAGGTTTCTTGAGAAAATGCAAAGAAACCGATCGACCCATAGCCGCGCTTATTCTCGATCTGAAACAAAGAGGTCTTCTCGATGAAACCCTAATTGTTTGGGGTGGCGAGTTTGGAAGAACCCCTATGTGGGAAAATCGAGTGGGGATTCAAAATTCACCCGGTAGAGACCATCAAGGCGATGCTTTTACCATATGGATGGCCGGTGGAGGTATCAAAAAAGGAGCCGTACACGGAAAAACAGATGAAATTGGATATGCAGGAATTGAGGGGCGTGTTTCTGTATATGACATTCAGGCCACCATATTACATCTCTTGGGCTTTAACCATGAACAGTTTACCTATGACTTTCAGGGTCGACCCTTCCGACTGACCGATGTAGAGGGCCACGTCATCAACGAAATTTTAGCTTAAATGATTACTAATATCAACTGATCAACTACTGCAATGGATTTTATCTTTGACCTAATGGGGCGTTTTCATCCTCTGATCGTTCACTTGCCCATTGGTTTTTTGCTTCTTGGCTTGATGATGTTGATCTTTGACCGTAAAGAAAATAAACATCAAAAAATCATTCGATTTACCTTCTTTTGGGGAACCTTTTCCTCCCTTGCTGCCGTACTTACCGGAACGATTCAATATACTAGGGAAGGCTACCCTTGGGAAGACATTCAGGGGCATTTGATTTTGGGGGTACTCACTTTTGTGTTCTCCTTTTTGATGTATTTAAAACTCAAAGGATACGCTTTTTTTAAAAGAATTTCCTATCAGTTTTTGGGATACGCCCTGGTTGTAATTTTGTCCATTACGGGACATTTGGGAGGCAACCTTACCCATGGAAAGGATCATCTGTCAGCTCCCCTTCCCGACGAAATAAAACAGGTTTTGGGATTGGAAGTTCCCTCACGAACACTCGTTCTTCATCCCGAAACCCATCGAGAGTTACCCTTTTATTCGGGCGTTATACAACCGATCTTGGATCAAAAATGCGTGAGTTGTCACAACCCGAAAAAGACCAAAGGTGAACTTTTACTTCATAACTTCAAAGGTATAATGATTGGGGGAGAGAAAGGCTCCATCATTTCGATCATTAAGCCTGAGGAAAGCGAAATGCTAAAAAGGATTCACCTGCCCAGAGACGAAAAAAAACACATGCCGCCCAAAGCAAAAATCCAATTGTCTAAAGCTGAAATAAAATTGATTGAACAGTGGGTCAGTATGGGGACACCAGAAAATAAAACCATCGCAGAACTGAGATTATCCCAGAGTTTTTTCAGTTCTTTTTTTCCTAAAGACGAAACAGGGATTTATCCCGATCCGGTATTGGACCCCCTAGACAAGTCAGTCATCGATTCTCTTATGGCTATGGGTTTACAAGTTGCCCCGCTTTATAAAACCGCTTCACTGTTAAAAATTTCAGCCATTAATTTCCCCGATTTTGACGATCAAAAAGCAGTTGTACTTTTAAAGGCATTGGATCATATTGTAGATTTGGATTTGGGACAAACCCAAGTTACCGATGCTATTTTTGAGGTGATACAACAATTCAAATATTTGACTGTACTGAAATTAAACCGAACTGCCATCTCGGGGAATGGGATTAATAAACTCAACAATCTTGAGCATTTAAAGCAAATTAACATGATCAACTCCAACTTTGAGGCAGTCCATTTAGAGGAGATGTATTCTTTTCCTGCATTGGAAAAGGTTTACCTATTTGGAACTTCCGCAAACCAATCTACTGAGGAGATTCCAGACCAATTCCAACCGATTTTTGAAAGAGGAAACTACAAATTGGATGAAGATGTAGAAGAAAACCTTTGAGTTTTGTAAATTGTTTTGAAAACCAAACCTCTAATGTCGATCAACAGAAGAAATTTTTTAAAAAAAACCTCCCTATCCACAGCTGCCCTGGCTTCTGCTCCATTACTCACAAACTGTGAGTCGGAGGTAAAATCACAAGCGCCTTCCGGAGGACTTTATATGGGAGACCACGCAGCTCCTAAACTCAGCAAGATAAGAGCTGCTTTTATCGGTGTAGGAAGCCGGGGCGGAGGACACCTCAATTTTTTTGCCGGATTGCCCGGAACTGAGGTGGTGGCCATCAGTGATTTATACGAAGATAAGGTCAAAGAAAAACTGGCAATGGTAAACCAACTGGCCGAGGCCTCTAGCCATTCAAATATCGTAACCTATTGGGGGGATGAGAATCGCTGGAAAACGATGTTGAAGGAGGTAAAGCCAGATGTGGTATTCATTGCGACCAATTGGAACAACCATGCCCCTATGGCCATAGAATGTATGAAACAAGGTGCCCATGCCTTTGTGGAGGTTCCTTTGGCTGTGACCCTCAAAGAACTCTGGGAGATTGTCGATACTTCCGAAAGAACTCAAAAGCACTGTATGATGATGGAGAACGTCAATTACGGCAGGGCCGAATTGATGTACCTCAACATTTGCAGACAAGGGGTAATCGGAGAATTACTTCATGCTGAGGCGGCCTATATCCATGAGCTCAGAGGTCAAATGAATCAGGTGGAGCGCGGAACAGGTTCGTGGCGTACTCACCACTATGCTACCGGAAAAGGGAATCTCTATCCCACACATGGATTGGGGCCCGTGGCCCAATACATGAGCTTGGCGCGCCAAGACGATAATTTTAAAAGCCTGGTATCTTTTTCTACCCCCGCTTTAGGAAGAAAATTATATGCCGAAAAAAATTACCCTTCGGATCACCAATGGAATCAGTTGAACTACCTTAACGGTGATCTTAATACATCCATCATCAAAACCCATTTGGGTCGCACTGTCATGGTACAATGGGACGAAACCAGTCCAAGACCCTATACTCGTCTCAATCTTATTCAGGGAACCAAGGGGACTTTGGCCGGCTATCCCACCCGTGTGGCACTGGAAGGTGGAGTAGAGGGGATAACCAAAGACCACCACAGTTGGGTAGAGGGAGAGCAGTTGGAAAAAGTATTTGAAAAATACGATCACCCCCTTTATAAAAGACTCAATCAGCAATCCAAAGACAGTGGACACGGGGGTATGGATGGTATCATGATGTACCGTATTGTAGAGTGTTTACAAAAGGGAATCCCTCTGGATCAAAATGTTTACGAAGGGGCTTTTTGGAGTGCAGTGACTGAACTCAGTGGAAAATCCATTGAACAGGAGGGAGCACCACAACAATTCCCGGACTTTAGCCGAGGGAATTGGAAAAACACAAAACCATTAGGTATAATATCATAAAAACAACATTTTATTCTATGAAAAAAATCATTTTATCTATTTTTATCGTAAGTATTTGGTCTTGTACCGAAGCTCCCAAAAAAACAAACAGTGAATGGATCACCCTTTTCGACGGCAGTTCATTGGACGGTTGGAGGGCCTACAATAGTGATCAGATGCCTCCCGGCTGGAAAATCATGGATAGCGTATTGACTTTCACCACCGCCCAGATTTTAGAAGATGATTATGACTACAAGGGTAGCCGAGATATTATCTATGGGGCTGAAGAGTTTGATAACTTTGAATTGTATGTAGAGTGGAATATTCCCAAAGGAGGGAATAGTGGTATTTTTTATCACCTTAAAGAAGGCTATGATGGCCCACCGGTGGTGGCACCCGAATACCAATTGTTGGACGACGAGAACTATGCTGAAATTCATAACTACGAATTAAAAGACTGGCAACTTACTGCGGCCGACTACGCCATGCACCTTCCCGATACCACCCAAAAAGTACTCTATCCACCCGGACAATGGAACAGCAGCAGGATTGTTTTTACCCCCGATAATGTAGAACATTGGCTCAACGGTAAAAAAGTATTGTCTTTTGTACCTTGGTCTGAGGATTGGTACCAAAGAAGAAATTCTGGTAAGTGGAACAATGCTCCGGACTACGGAAAACACAAAACAGGATACATTGGCTTTCAAGATCACGGTAGTAATTTATCCTTTAGAAATGTCAAAATCAAAAAACTTTAAACGCATCACCGATGAAAAAAAGAGATTTTTTAAAAACTTCAATGGCAGCGGCCTCAACCGCCTTTTTACCAAAATCAATCATGTCAATGGGAAAAACAGCAAACAAACTAAGAACCGCCCACATTGGAGTTGGTGGAATGGGTGGTGCTGATCTCAAGTCGATCGCTTCCCATCCGGATGTGGTGGTTGTTGGACTTTGCGATGTGGATTCCAATGCCATTGCCAAAGCCGGCACGAGCTATCCCAATGCTAAAACCTACAAAGATTATAGGGTGATGCTCAATGAAATGGCCAGCGAAATTGATGCTATTGTGGTTTCTACCCCCGACCATACCCATGCTCCTGCCTCGATAATGGCCATGGAAATGAACAAACCCGTCTATTGTCAAAAGCCCTTAGCACATCATGTGTCAGAGGTACGAGCCATGCGTAAAATAGCAGAAGAAAAAAACTTAGTTACCCAAATGGGGATACAGGTACATTCCTTTTACGACTACAAATTGGCTACCCTTTTGATTCAATCAGGCATCATAGGAAAGGTAAGCCGAGTAAGAGCCTGGTCCCCCAAAAATTGGGGTTATGACGGCCCTCCTGCCAGTGGCAGTGATCCTGTACCTTCCAATTTGAACTGGAATCTTTGGCTGGGAACGGCCGAAGAACGACCCTATAAAGAAAAAGTTTACCACCCGGGGAACTGGAGAAAACTTGTCGATTTTGGTTGTGCTACCCTCGGGGATATGGGCGTTCATATTTTTGACACCCCCTATAATGCCTTGTTATTAGACGTTCCCAAAACCATCAAAAATACTTGTAGAAAACCCAATGGATTTGGATATCCTGAGACCAATAAAGTAATTTATACTTTTCCTGGAACAGAATATACCACTGAAAATTTTGAGTGGGTCTGGCACGATGGAAAAGGAGCACCAAAGCCCCATAAAGAACTTAGACTGCCCAATAAAGAAAAATTGCCCTTACAGGGTGCTATGTTTATTGGAGAAAAAGGAAGACTACTATTGCCTCACTTTATGAAGCCGCCTCGTTTGATCGTAGAAGGTGAATACCAAGAGATCGATATCAAAAAATATGATCCTCAGGGAAAGTTGGGTATCACGGTCAACGATTATGAACGGGATTCTCCAAAACACTACCACCAGTTTGTTGATGCTTGTTTGGGCAGAGACCAAGTTTCTGCTCCTTTTTCATATGCCTCTAGACTAACGGAAACCATTTTATTGGGGGTTATTGCAGGTAGATTTCCCAACAAGACCCTTCACTGGGACAGTCAAAAAGCAGCCTTTAAGGAAAGCGAAGCCAATGTTTTCCTCAGTGGTAAAAATCGAAATTTTTAGTTTTTAGAATATCATTTCAATGGTTAATGGATATAATTTAACCATCAAGAGTTTTATTTTTAACCTAAAGACCCACCTATGTCCAATCCAATTTTTAGGGTCTCTGACCCAATCAACGAGAAGGTAAGGTCCTAATTGCACCATTCTGAAGAAATCCACAAATTGATACTTACCTACCGTAAAATGTATGTAGCTAAAAAAAGCTGTCCAACCTGAGTGATTTGTTTTTTAAAAAAGAGTACAATCCAAACTGTATTTTCCTGGTCCCCTAAGCAGAATTACAAAACTCAAAATGAGAAAAAGAACGGGCAGTTCGCTGCCATCAACACCTGCCTCTGAGAGTTTTTTGGAGCTTGCCACCAACATAGTAATTCCTAATAAAAAGGCAGCCGGACGGGTCAACAGTCCAAAAGCAATCAAGAGTGCACCTATGGATTCTGAAAAAGCAGCCATAAAGCCCAAAGGAATTTTTAGCGCATCCAAACCAATCCATTGGGTCACGGCATTACCCAATCGTTCCCAACGTGATGTGTCGGAGAGTAGTTTTGACCAACCGTGGTAGTAGCACATTGTGATCCCGAAGGAAAAGCGGAGGATCAAATAGGACGTTTCGGGAAAGAGTAATTTTTTGTTTAAAAGTAGGTTTTTCATTTTTTATACTTTTACGAGAGGATTATTGATAGTTTAATTATTAAGGTTGAAAATTGTACATTAAATTTACCATATTAAATTAAATTATCAGCAGTCCATCGGTCTATATGGGAAATAATATTCAAGACCTTATCATTATCGGAGCAGGGCCCATCGGATTGGCTTGCGGAATTGAGGCTCAAAAAAAGAATTTGGATCATCTGATCTTTGACAAAGGTTGCTTGGTCAACTCCCTCTATCAATATCCGATGAATATGACTTTTTTTTCAACTTCCGATAAGTTGGAAATAGGAGGGGTCCCCTTTATTTCCCACAATCCAAAGCCAACAAGATCCGAAGCTTTGGAGTATTACCGCAGGGTGACTACTCACTGGAAATTACCATTGCGTTTATACGAGAAAATCATACAAGTCGGGCGAGAGGGAGATTTTTTTGATGTGATCACCGATAAGGGGAGCTACCGTTGTAAAAAAATCGTCATTGCGACAGGTTTCTATGATTTCCCTTATTTATTGAATGTTTCAGGTGAGCAGTTACCCAAGGTGCTGCATTACTACAAAGAAGCCCATCCCTTTTTTGGAATGAATGTGGTTGTTGTCGGAGCTGCAAATTCCGCTGTAGATGTAGCCTTGGAGCTCTATCGAAAGGGAACCAAAAGTGTGACCATGATCATAAGGGAGGAAGAAATTGGTCAAAACGTTAAGTATTGGTCAAAACCTGACATTATAAATCGGATCAAGGAGGGCAGTATCGAAGCCTATTTCAATTCTCAGATCGAAGAAATTACAGAGGATCAAGTTCGGTTTAGAACTTCGGAGGGGATCAAGACCATTGAAAACGATTTTGTTTTGGCCATGACAGGCTATCAACCCAATTTTGAGTTATTGGAATCTTTGGGCGTAAAATTTCACGACGATGAATACCGCACCCCTGTTTATGATTCCAATACGATGCTTTCCTCTGCTAAGGGTGTTTATTTGGCAGGTGTGGTGTGTGGAGGGCTTAAAACCAACAAATGGTTTATCGAAAACTCAAGAGATCACGCACCGTTGATTATTGAGGACATTGACCAGACTTGATTGTTTTTGTTTTAACGATCCATTCCTATTCCGTATTTGATGATGCCGGTTCAATGGCTTTGACATAACGTCCGGCCCAGTAGGGGAGCAAGTAGATGTAGGGGGAATACTCTCTGAACCCCCCACTGCCACCATCGTTCCTATAGGCACGATTATGAAGGTGGTGGGGTCTTTCGTCTCTTGGAAGTACTTCACTGTATTCTTGTTTTCTAAAATTAGAAGCAATTTTTTTAAGATCTTTTCGGTGTTTGTTTTCGATTTTCCAATCGATTAGATCGACGGGATACTCTTTTAACCACAAAATGGATTCCTTAAGGTCAAAATCTTTTCCCCCTGACATAGCGTACAAAAAATTCCACAATGGATTTTTTTCAGATCTTTCGATTTCCCAGTGGGAGGCAACAGTTTCCAGATGACGTTGTCTTGAATCTTTATCAAAAGCGTATTTTACAAAAGCCGGAGCAGTAAGAAAATACATTTCATCATCGGAATGATTCCAACCATCGCTCAAAAATTCTCCCTCCACATATCCAATCACACTAGCAGGGCGACAGGCATTTTCCTCATAACCGTATAAACGATTGAGGTTTAAGGCGTGATCTTTGTAGCGCTCTTCTTTGGTAAAATGATAGGCCGTTTGTAAAAATGTAAGAATGAGAGTTGAATTCAGTCTTCTGTCCCCAACCTGAATAGGAAAGTTATTGATATAATCCGGATGCCAACGACCCCAGCGGGTGGGTTTTCCATCCCATGAAACCAAATACCAATCGTTTTCGATAATATGATCCATTTGTTTTTTGATCAGTTGAATGGCCCGATTTTTCCATTGTTTGTCTTTGATGATCTCTGCAAATAAGGCATAAACAAAAAAATGCCCACAAGATTCATCGCTGCTAGTGGTGGTTTTCCAAACCCATCTTTGATCTTTGGCTTTTTTCCAAGTGCCATAGGAAGAATCTTTGTTCCAATTGCTTTTTTGGTAGCTATCTATTTCATATGTTCTGGCGGGAAACCCCTTTATTCTGGAAATGGTTGTGAGTCGTTCCATGGCTTCAAAAGCCTCCAAAGCATTTTGCTTGGCATCTTCTGATTGGGTTACCGCATAGCGAAACAACTCCGATGCCAAATACATTGAAGTCCACAGTCCATCGTTATCGGTATCTATCAATTCTAAAGAGGATAAGTCTCCGGGAACCCTTAGTTTTACCGAAGATTCCAGACCATATCTGATGTGTCTTTTTCTTTGTATCTCCTGAAAATAGCTCGCTTTTTGTTCCAAGGTCATCGGTTCAAATACAATTTGACTGAGTCCTTTTTTGGTTAAAATCAAAACACTTTGGTCGGGCCCTATTTCAACGGAAATGACTTCGTCATCCGTTAGCCATCTTTTCGAAGCGTAATAATTGTATTTGCCATCGGTTCTGAATTTAAAAGCCCCACGCGTACTTCCTGCCCATAAGGCTCCACCGATGTTTTTTAGACTGGTTATTTCGACATGGGGAAGCTGTTCAATGATTTTTTCCAAGTCAAAACTGCGGGAATTGAGTCGGTGAATGCCCTTGTTTGATCCGATCCATATTTTTTCCATGAATTGTTCAAGGGACGAAAATCCCGATCCGTAGTATACTTTTTTTAGTGATTGATCCAGGGGTCTGAATTCATAGAGATGTTTGGGGGTGAGAATAAGATAACGGTTAGCCTCATTATCGAACTGAACTGAAAGGGCTTTTTCGCTTAGATTCAGGGAAATGTCTAGCAGCCCCTCTTTATCGAAAAAGAACAAGCCTTTGTCGGTGAGGATCAAGAATGATTTGTTTTTTCCCATACCCAACAAAATAGGATTTTCAAGTCCGTGTTCCAGATAAAACTTCCCGCCAAATGAATTACTCAAAACCGCTTTCTGGGTCAAATAATAAAACTGATTTTTATGGGATTCAATTGCTATTACTTTTTGATTTTTGAGGGGTCTGTATTGGAAATTGGGTTTTAGTTTTTTTTCCCAAGGGGATAATAAGCCTTGGGATGATAGTACATTTATATTTTTATTTTTGTCGGTTTTGACTCCCATCAGTATAATGTCGGTTTTTTGTTTTTCAAACTGTATTGATCGGTCTTGAAGAAAAAAGACGTCTTTATAGGATTGTGGAAACAAACTGTTCCACAACAAAACGCTTAAGGCGAGTATTTTATAGCGAGATAACTGCATGGACAATGGTTTTTTGTTCTTTGGATCGTAGTGAGTAGCTCAGGTGAATTTGACCTTTTTTAGTGGAGATCAGTGTGGGATAGGAATAACTGTTTTTTGGATGTTCAGATTTTTCGATTTCTAAAATGGATTTCCAAGTTTTTCCTTCATCCTTCGAATGATTCAAATGTAAAGCATTTCTTCCCTTTTCCAGATTGTTGTTTACCATTAGCCAATCGCCATTGGGAAGATTAAGTGTGTGCAAACTTGATCCCGGATTGTGGATGTCGGTATCTGATACAGCACTCCAGCTTTCTCCATTGTCGTGGGACACACTTTTGATTATCCGCATGGGTTGATCTCCATTGTCACGCATATAGGCAACGAGATCCCCATTGTTTTTTTGTACCAAAGCAGGTTGAACATTTCCATAGCCTACTATGGGTTCACTGCTTCTCCAGTTTTCCCCTTGATCGTCTGAAATAGCCATTAATGAGAAATTGAAACCATCAGAATACAAAGGCAATATAATTCTTCCGGAATCCAATTGCAACGCCCGAGCTCGGGTCATCCAACCACTTTGTCTTTTGGTTTTATCACCCGCAGCCTCCACAATCATTTTTTCGTATTGTGGTGCATATTCGGCCCATCCCAAGCCCCTGTCGGGCAATTGTTCGAACTTCAATTGGGTGGATTTTTGAAACTTGTCCCCAGGCTTTAGCAGGAGGATGTCTTGCCAACTCCAGATTGGAGCTCCTTCTTTGTTATGTATTATACTTTTTTTATATTTCAGTAGGGATTCCTCCCATCGATTGCTTTTGATGACCAACCAAAACAAGAATAATTCATTTTTTTGATTGAGAAATAATACAGGATTACAATCGGGAAAGCCTGGAGTGTCGGACATTATAAAAGGTTCTTCCCACTTTTTGGTTCCTTTTTTGAGCCGAGAACCCATTATTTTGACATCATCGGCTTTTCGTTCTCCTGTACCTTGAAACCAGCAACTCAACAGATCCCCATTGGACAATTCAACCATAGAGCTGCTATGTACATGCTGGGTTTGTAGTGGAAAAATATTTTGTTTGTGAATGATCTTTGCTTGCCCTTGAGCAAAAAACTGTCCCACCAACACACATAAAAGCAGGAGGTTTTTGTGGAGAAAAATTAGAATAATTTTGATGTTTAGTGGCTTATTCATAATTGTCAGAAATTAAGAATTTTTTATCAAAAACCTAAATTTGAATTTTAAAACTATGGTCTTCATGCTTAAGTGTTTTCAAAAAATCATGAAATGAGATCACAAAAGCAGTGACGGGCCTTTGTCCTAAATCAAAGGTTATTTTCAGCTGCCTGAACTGAATTTATTTATGTATATCAAACTTATGGATGCGTTTTTACATGCTGGCATTTAATAAAATCATTTAATATCTGTTCATCAAGCGGTTTTAAAATCAGAATTGTTAACAACAAAACATTTTACCAAACTCACCCTTACTTTTTTAACAGCTGATGGCTAATGAGAATCTAAGCAAGTTTCGGATGATAACTTTACTCTTGGACATAACTTAAGCTAATTCTTTAAAATCAAATAATTTTTATTGGGATTATTTTATTTTGAACATTTAATTATTAGATTTAAATCTTCATCATGTTTAAAAAATAACTTACCCGTTAGCTATATGTTAAAATTCCTTCTTACGCTTCTTCTTATTCTTGTCAGACCTTGCCAGACTCCTATTAATGTTAATATTTCAAAAGATGTTGAATCACGAATGCAAAAATTCATGGCCGACAAAAAGATTTCTGGAGCAGTAACTTTGGTTTATCATAAAGGGAATATCATCCACCACCAGGCAACAGGGTTCGCCAATATATTTACTAAAGAGAAAATGACTACTGAAAGTCTTTTTCGAATAGCCTCTCTAACTAAAAACGTAACCGCCATTTCAGTAATGATACTTCAGGATAGAGGAAAACTCAGTGTCAACGATAAAGTGTCCAAATACATTCCTGAATATGTCAATTTAAAAGTCAAAGACTCGAACCAATTAGCCAACCTCAGAATTCGCCACCTTATGAGCCATACATCCGGTATAATTCTACCTAGAAATGACGACGGAAGTATGACCTTAAAACAAGTTGCTGTTGCAGGCGCATCCAAGCCACTTATCTTTACTCCTGGCTCCCAATGGAAATACAGTCGCGGACTAGATGTCTGTGCTTACATTGTTGAAAAAGTTTCAGGTTCTCCTTTTTCTGACTTCCTGATCAAAGAGATTTTCTTGCCACTCCAAATGAAAGATACTGGTTTCTACCTCAATGAAGAACAAGTCAAAAGACTTGTTATTGCCTATCAACCTTCGAAAGATGGAAAGCATATTATTCCAAGTACTTTAGAAAGGCTGGTCAAGCCACCTGTAGGAAAGTTCACACCAGGGCCATCTGGTGGTTTAATCTCTTCTGCTCAAGATATGGGAAGGTTCTACCAAATGCTATTAAATGGTGGCGAGCTGGATGGAAAAAGAATAGTTTCAGAAACCTCTGTTAAAAAAATCAGACAAAGCCAAACTGGAGATAACAAAGCCGGTTTTGTTCCTGGAAGTGCCTGGGGGTTGGGATTTGGACTGGTTCAACAACCTGAAGGTGTAAGTGCAATGTTAAATGAAGGATCTTTTGGACACGGAGGGGCTTTTGGAACACAAGGCTGGGTCGATCCAATTACTGAAATTGTATATGTTCTCATGATACAAAGAACAAAGTTCGGTAACAGTGATGCTTCAGATATTCGTCGAGGTTTTCAACAGGCTGTTGTTGACGGGATTAAGTAAAAATAAAAAGCGACGCTAGCTTCCAGTCTCCTGAGTTTGACCAAGAGCGAAAAGTTGTCAACTTAAAACCTTACATTTTCACAACTTACTCTTATCTCACTAAATATATCAACATTCAATAAATATACTATTTAAGATAAATGTTGTCCGAATTAAGTATTTGCATTATATTTAAATAGTAGCCATTTTACCGTACAAATATTTTATGGCTTATGTTAACTATTTAAATCGATCCCATTCGTTTAAAATTTTTTTGGAATAAACTTAAAAATAAGTGAGTTTTGTGAAGGTTTAGTTGCAAAATAGTGATAAATAGGCATATAGACAAAACGTAAATTACTAATTATTAATGCTTAGTAACACTTAAAGTAACTTCTTTATTGGGAAATAAAAATAGATTTCAAAGCGTTTCATTTAACTTAATAACTCCTATTATTACCATTTGCCCGGTTTGGGTCCCATCTCAAATTCAAGTTTGCCACCTTTAACTATCTCTTCAAAAGAAATTACAGGCTTTTTCACTTTTTTCCCATTTAATTTGATGCCTTGAATATATAAATTCTCCTTACTGTTGTTTTTTGCTTCTATTACAAAGGTTTTTCCTGGATAATAAGTATTATCCAAATGAATTGTTACCCTATCAAATAAGGGACTGGTTAAATCCACCATTGGTTTGGCTTCAACCCCTCCGGTCATCTCAAACAATCCCATCGCACTAATAACGTACCAGCCACCCATTTGTCCTTCATCTTCGTCACCTTCCCACCCATGATAAGGTGTTGATCCATAGAAATTATCGAGAATTGCACGTGTATATTTCTGGGTTAAATGAGGTTTGCCTGAATAGTTAAACAGATATGCAGGTTGCATATTGGCTTCATTGCCATGATTTATATAGCATTCTATAGCTTTTTTGCGCGAACGGTCAAATGCGTGAGCTGCAAATTGTTTTTTATTTGATTTTAAAAATCCATTTTCCAAGCGTTTATTAAACACTTCCTCCCCGCCCATTGCTTCTATTAAGCCTGTAACATTATGTGGAATATACCATGTGTATTGCCATGAATTACCCTCAGTAAATGAATAACCCGATAGCGGATCAAATTTATCGAGCCAATTTCCTGAAGTATCTTTGGGAACGATATATTTTATACTGGGATGAAAAATATTTCTCCAATACTCTGACTTTTTCATAAAATCATCGTAATCATCAGATTTCCCAAGAGCCTTAGCCATCTGAGCTACACAATAAAAGTCAAAAGCATAATTGAGAGCACGGTCAGTTCTCGATTTTCTTCCCAGGTTGTATGGCACATATCCTTTTTCCACAAACACATTCAGGTAATCGTTTCCTGCCAGACCTGTTCCCGGTAAAATTTCACCCTGATTTGTTACAACATTTCTAACAGCTTTATATAGCTTTTTCTCATCCCCTTTCCAGATTCCTTTTTGCCAGGCTGAAATCATTAATACGACTTCATGTGTAACTTCCATAACTCCTGTGTGCTCCAGTCCGGTTGGGCCGTTGTTTGTCCAGCCCGTTTTATCGAAAAGTTCCAGCTGGGTATCCACCCAATTCTTCATAATTTCAGGCGATATGAATGACCACAAGGGATTTAGGTTCCAAAAGGTATTCCAAAAAGCATCTCCACCATACATTACCCCACCCTCTGGTAGTTGTTGTACTTGCTCAAAGGGATCAACATATTTTCCGTCCACATCACTCCAGGTTTGTTTCTGAGAATAGCACCGATACAGGTTAGTGTAAAACTTCACCTTATCCTCGTGTGTTCCACCTTCAACCTTAATTCTGCCAAGCAGTTCATTCCATTCATCTCGAGCATCATTTACTGCCCGGTTAAAATCCCAATCGTAGACTTCCAGTTCCTGTTCAAGATTTTTGCTTGCTCCCTCTGCACTAACCAGCGACAAACCCACTTTTGCCATTAAAGGTTCCTCTTTTTTAACATTAAAAGTGATATAGGAAGCCACATCCCCGTGTCCTTTAACTTTATGAACATCTTCCCTTTCTCCTTGTCTTTGAGTCCAACCATTCATGGAATTAAATGCTTTATTAAAACGAATCTCAAAATGGAGTGTCCATTCGTTGTAAGAACTTGTTAGTGTTGAATATCCGGTAATTGTTTGCCTATCCTTTATGGTTATTTCTCCGTCTGTTAATTTTGCACTGTACTCTGCGGGAAAAAGCAAATCAATTAAAATCAGGGCATTCTCATAGTCATCATTAAAAGTATATTTATGAAATCCACAATGCGTGGTGGCGGTAAGTTCAGCCTTAGCATCACTGTCATATAATTCAACGGCATAATATCCTGGAAAGGCTTTTTCTGACTCTTTTAAAATCCTGGAATGGTAGCTTGCTCCGGCTCCCCTGTAGGCGGCATCAATCGGGCGGTCTTTAAATGTAGGGTCCTGTACCTGGGGCATCATTATTAATCCGCACATTGTCCAGGCATGAATATGAGAGAATCCTGACACATTGCTTATTGAGTATTCATATCCCGCCATCCAGCCATCATTCTGGTTATCCGGTCCCAATTGCACCATTCCGAAAGGTCTTCCGGCATAAGGTCCCAACATCCACCTGGAGTTGGAGGTGCCTATAAAACAATCTACATAATCAATGGGTTCTTTATTGGTTTGGGAATAGCCCTGAATACTCAAAACTAATAGTAACAGAATGCTAATGGTCTTCATACTTTTGTCTTTATTTCTCTTTATTCCTTACAAATAAAATAAGTTTATATAGCTATTCATAAAGAATTTTAATGTTTTTATGTGCTTTTGGGAAAAGGATAAATTACTGTATATTTCTTATTAATCATATAACTAATGATTAATACTCTTTTTTTGAAATCAAATCTGTATATTTTGAAAAATTAATTTCTTAAAATACATTTATGATATTCAAAAAGTTTGACCATAAAATCTCAAGCATAATTTATGTTTTATCATTAACCTTTTTGCTACAATTTTATTCTTGTTCATCAAAAGTTGAGGAATCCGCCATTGATACCATTAGAGGTGACATAACCTTATTGGAAATTAAATTATCACTAACATGTTGCAATTGATTCCCTAAAAAAGGTGAAATCGGTGATTCATAATTAGTGTTGATATTTAATTTAGTGAAGTTGGCCGACAGAGAAGCGTTTGAATTTAGTTTAATTGTAATTTGTAAATTATTTGAGCCATCAGACCAACCTGAGAATATATAATCTGAATTAGGTGTTGCAGTAATCTTAACTTCAGTACCGTCATCATAAGTTCCTCCCTCAGAAGAGACAGATCCGCCCTCTCCAGCTGAAACTGTCAAAGTATATTGAGTAGTAGTTTCTTCAGGTTCAGCTGTTGGAGTTTGAATCACACTTGGAGGAGCAGAGTCACCATCATCTGAAGAACAGGAATAGATGAATACAGATAATAAGACAACTACAATTATGGGAAATAAAGCTCTTTTCATTGAATGATTTATTAATAGATGGAAAATAATTAATATTTGGGTTAAATATAATATCAACAGCCCTAACCTTCACAGAAAAACCATTCTACAAAACCCATCCCACCATCAGGTATTTAGACAGTAAGGAAAGTTTTTAGGGTTTAAAATATTACAGCCGTACAAATACCGTACATAAATAAAATAAAAAATCCCTAAAACATTGTATTTAAATGTAATAGGGATTGTATAAGTGGAGTCGGCGGGAATCGAACCCGCGTCCAAACAAGTCACAACCGAGCTTTCTACAAGTTTAGTTCTCGTTTGTTTTTCGAGGTATCAGTGACCGAAAACCGCCCGAGATACCCTTATCATCTTTATTGAAAAACACTACCGATGCCATAGTATTTCGATGTTGACATTTATGGTGCCTCCATACCGATCGCCGTCAACAAGGGCTATCGAGAGACATCCGGCTTCCCGACCTGGTCGGGACTTGGCAAAGACTTACTTTAATTCAGTCGATTATGCAGCTAGAGCGTAGTTATTCTCGCCATTTAAAAGGTTGAAACATAAGATTTTCGAGCCGTGTTTCAGTGCTCGACCTGCTTACTCCGTCATGGGAACCTGCTGTCAAAACCAGTCGACCCCTTTTTTTCAATGAACTCTAATATTGAGAGAAGTCAAAGATACAAATTTCATGCCGTTTTTTTATTCTGCTTCCAAACTCATATGAAATAACAGGGTAGGCTTGACAATGACACTGGCCTTGGTATGAATGTCCAGGACGATATTCATATAATTATCTGTGAGTTCCTTCAGCATAACAAAACTTCCCTTATAATTCTGTTCTTCAAAAGTTACTGTGTTGGCCAGACAATGGCCCTTATCATGAAACTCCCGATAAGAGTTTTTATTGGAGTTGGGGGAATAGGTGGCCTTGTTTTCCATCCAGTTGGTATATTCCCCACTGGTTATTTTGGCCCCCCATCTCCTAGAATTTAGATAGTCAAGATTGGGTTGTACATTACTTACGATGGGCGGGTGCTGTTCGTAGGCTACTGATCCCTAATGATTTTTAGGATCAGGCGTAAAGGCAATACTGGTCATGTTGTAAATGTTATTCAAGGTGATTCCTATGCCTTTTTAACGGGTTCTGGACTCAATGAGTTGATTAGCACCATTAATCAATCTACTTAAAGCTATAGAATAGCTTACAACAAAATTACCAAAAAAGAACAGGTATCTACCGGTTTCCTCAGCCACAACTTGCAAAATCTGGGAACCAAAAATGAAGCCACTTCGGCAAGGGTAGGATCATAGCTGTCGTTAGACTTATGCATATAATAATATATATTATAATTAAGCTTATTGAACCAGTGTTGCACAAAAATAAGGGAATATACCAACGAGAAAAGGAAAGAGAATATCAGTAGATCTTTATTATAAAAAGATTTAAGAGATATAAATTTAATCGTTTAAATGCTTGGGGGCTCACCGACCCCTAAACATCAGTGGGTATAGGGGATCAAAAAAAATATTCAAGTAAGAATTTTACTACATGCTTTCAGTCATAAAAGTCCTCAAACGGGATAAACGGGTCAAAAGTCCATCCAAATGCTGCAGGTCTAGCATATTGGCCCCGTCACTTTTGGCTGAAGAAGGGTCAAAATGGGTTTCCAGAAAAATGCCGTCAACTCCCGTAACGATCCCGGCACGGGCAATGGTGTCAATACTTTCGGGTCTTCCTCCGGTCAACCCGCTGCTTTGGTTGGGTTGTTGAAGTGAATGGGTAACGTCTAATATAGTCGGTGCAAATTTTTTCATCACCGGGATACCCCGAAAATCCACGATCAGGTCTTGATATCCAAATTGGGTGCCACGGTCGGTGATCCAAGCATTTTGATTGCCACTATCTTTAACTTTTTGAACGGCAAATTGCATACTTTCCGGACTAATGAATTGGCCTTTTTTCAGGTTGACAAACTTGTTGGTTTTTGCCGCAGCCACCAACAAATCGGTTTGTCTGACTAAAAATGCCGGGATTTGCAATACATCTACATATGCAGCAGCCATTTCAGCATCTTCCTCGCAGTGAATATCAGTAACTGTAGGTACCTCAAAAGCCATACTCACTTTTTCCAAAATCTTTAGGGCTTTTTCATCACCGATCCCAGTAAAACTGTCCAATCGACTTCGGTTGGCTTTTTTAAAACTACCTTTGAAAATGTATGGTATAGAAAGTGCATCGGTTACCGATTTTATCTTTTCAGCGATCCTCATGGCCATTTCCACTCCTTCTATGGCACAGGGTCCTGCCATTAAAAAAAACTGATCGCTTTGGGCGTGGGTAATTTTAGGCAGGTCGCTTAGTGGCATATTATTTTTTGTTAAAATTATTAAAGCAACGGTATAGTTGAGCAGCCATGGATCAAAACTTATGTTTTGGCAACAACCTCAAACACCTTTCCCTCTTCACATTTGAAGATTTTACCTGGGAATTTTACGATCATTTGATAATCGTGGGTGGCCATTAACAAGGTCATTCCTTTTTGATGGAGAGACTTAAAGAGTTGCATGATGTCCTGACTGGTTTGAGGATCGAGGTTTCCAGTGGGTTCATCTGCAATAATCAATTTAGGATCATTGAGCAAGGCCCGTGCAATAGCGATTCTTTGTTGCTCTCCACCAGACAGTTCAAAGGGAAATTTTTTTTTGTTTACTTCGATACCCACCATATTCAGTACCTTATCAATTCTTTGGTTGATCTCATTTTTATCGCGCCATCCGGTGGCTTTTAATACAAATTTGAGGTTGTCCTCAATACTGCGGTCGGGCAGCAATTTAAAATCTTGAAACACCACACCCAAGGTTCTTCTCAATGAAGGGATCTGTTTGCTTTTGAGCCGCGTAAGGTCATAATCTCCCACGTTCCCCAAGCCCCCTGCCAGCTCCAAATCACCATAAATGGTCTTGATCAGACTACTTTTGCCGCTTCCAGTCCGGCCGATCAAAAAAACAAAACTTCCCTCGGGAACATCTATGGAAACATCTGTCAAAATCGTCTTTCCGTTTTGCTCGATGGTGGCGTCGCTAAAAGAAACAATATTTTTGGCCATTGGCATTGAAATGTTCCTCAAATGTAAAGGGTTTTGATTGGCTAATAAAATTTGTTGATAAGTTGTATGTAAGCAAAAATAATTCCGTTCCTAAAGGAAAGCATTCTGTTTAACTTTGAATATGATTAACATAAAAAAAAATAGCTTACTCCTTATTTTGTTGTTTTTTTTTACCGTCCCGAGTTGGTCACAATTATTCGACAAGGTTGCGTTAAAAATTAAAGCAACTGATCTTTACTACCAAGGTGTCTTCCCCAACGTAGACCAAGCCCTGGCACTTTATGAAGATTTTAATTTCAATCCTACCGAGTTAAAAGATGTCAATTATTTCAGAATGGTCACTTCCCTGCGGCTCAATGACCCCGGCGCTGTAAAACTGATCGAAAACTTTAGCCTTGATTACCCAAATACGACCATCTTAAAAACAGTTTATTTGGATCTGGCCAACTATTATTTTAACAATGAAAAATATTCCTACGCCCACAAATGGTTTGCCAAGGTAAAAGCCGCCGATGTTCCCAAACCGGCCCTGCCTCAGTTTTATTTCAACAAGGGATATACCCTTTTTACCAAGAAACAATATCCAAGGTCCAAAGTCCTGTTGGAAAACGTAAAATTCAATCCCAAGTATGAGTCCGATGCCCACTATTACCTTGGGCACATCGCCTATCAGCTGGAGGATTATGCCACAGCCTCCAACTCCTTTAATAGGGTTTCCAAAAAAGAACAACAGGAAAATTTAGGTTATTTCCAAGTTGAAATGAATTTTAAACTGGGGCGATTTGAAAAAGCCATCACCTTGGGTGAAAAGGAAATTCAAAACATGCATGGAGAGAATTTTTCAGAACTTTCAAAAATTATAGGAGAAAGTTATTTCAATACCCAACAATACGACAAGGCATTAAAATATTTAAAAAACTACAAAGGGAAAAACAGCAAATGGACTCATGTGGATTTTTATCAACTGGGTTATGCCTATTATGAAACAGGCAACTACAGTCAAGCCATAGATCAATTCAGTAAGATCATTGGTAAAAAAGATAAATTGGCACAGAACGCCTACTACTATTTGGCAGAGTGCTACCTCAAAAAAGAGCGTAAATCTTCTGCCTTGAACGCATACCGAAGTGCGGCTTCAATGGCTTTTAATCCGGACATTACACAAACAGCCTTACTCAATTATGCCCGTTTGAGCTATGAGATTGGTAACCCCTACGAAAAAGTCCCACAACTCATTATCAGATATCTCGAAACCTATCCCAAAACATCAAATGAACAAGAGCTAACCGCCTTGTTGTTGAGTTCCTACACCAATAGCGGTGATTATGATGGCGTGCTATCCATTCTCTCCTCACAAAATGACTACAAAGACTACCGTCTGCTTCAAAAGGTAACCTATCTAAAAGCCATTCAACTGTTCAATGCAGGAGACTATTCAAAGGCAGGGAAGTACTTCCAAAGAGCCGTTAAAAATGACAAAGACAAAACTATTACCGCAAAATCCCATTTTTGGTTGGCACAAACTCTCTACGAGCGCAATCGATATGAGGATGCTGTCGATGGATTTTTTGTTTTCGAAAATAATGCTCCCAAAAAGTCAATGCTCAACGAATTGGAATACCACTATCATTTGGGATACATCTATTTTAAGATGGCCGATTATGAATTGGCATTGAGAGCATTCCAAAAAGTTGTGGATCGACAAAAACACTATTCCCGCTCCAAAGTTCGCGATGCCTATGTTCGCATGGGGGATTCTGAGTTTGCCATGAGTCGTTTTTGGCCGGCCATGGAGCAATACAATAAAGGCATTGCAATGTCCCCGGCTCAATCCGACTATGCCCTATATCAAAAGTCAATTAGCTATGGTTTTGTAGACCGCAATAAGCAAAAAATCAGCACGCTTAAGGAACTGATTGACAAGCACCCCAATTCTGTTTATGTAGACGATGCTTACTTCGAATTGAGCAGTGCCTATTCGGTTGCATCTTCTTTTGACACAGCCATCAACACCTATGACCAAATGATCGGTCGCTACCCTAAAAGCCCATACCTGCCTAGGGCCATACTCAACAAAGGGTTGATCCTCTACAATCAGGAAAAACTAAACCGTGCAGAAAGTGTTCTTAAAAACTTGGTGGTGCGCTTTCCCAAGGATGCTGCGGCACAACAGGCTCTAGGAACCCTCAAAGAAATTGCGGTAGATCTGGATAAAGTTCCACAATTCACTCAATGGCTCAAAGTACAGAAAATCGATGCCTTTTCCGATAATGAGTTGGATCAAACTGCTTTTTCAGCCGCTGAAAAACAGTTCATAAGCGACCGAAAAAAACAAGCCAAAAAATCTTTTATCTCCTATTTGGAGAGTTATCCTCGTGGACGCAATGCCCTCAATGCCCATTTTGCATTGGCAGAAATTTACTTTGAGGGATCCGAGCGCGATGCCGCGCTCGAGCATTACCAAAAATTGATTGATGAAAAACCCAATGAGTATTATGAACAAGCATTGGTCAGGGCCACCCAGATTTTGGTCAAAAAAGAAATGCAACAGCAAGCAGTACCCTTATGGAAGCAATTGGAAACAGTTGCTGTCTATTCCGAAAACAAACGTTATGCCATGTTTAATTTGATGCGTTCCTTCTATCAGTCTGAGGAGTTGGAAGATGCACAGCGCAAAGCAGAAGCTGTATTGGCATTGAAGAATATAGAAGTAAAAGTAAAGTGGGACGCCTACGAAATATTGGCACAAACCTCGATAGTATTGGGAGATTCTCTCAAGGCACAGTCGGCTTTTAAAGTTTTGGAAAAAGCCCCTATTGATAAGCTCGCCGCAGAAGCTTATTACTACAGAGCCCATCAAGATCACAAAAACAAAGACTACGAAAAGTCCAATGAAGTCATTTCGCTTTTGTCTCAAAAATTCAGTAGCCAACCCTATTGGGCCGCGAAAAGCTTATTGCTGATGGCCCAAAACTTTTATGCCGTCAAAGACGCTTTTCAATCCACTTATATTTTGGAATCCCTTATCGAAAATTACAAACAGTTTCCCGAAATATCGAAGCATGGTGAGACCCTACTCAATCAGATAAAAATAGAGCAGGCTGAGCAAAATGCCAGTTTGTCCCAATCCGACAACGTCAATGAAGTACAATAAAATTTTTATTGCATTTTGGTTACCCATGTCCCTTTCCTTTTTCGCCCGGGCACAAGAACAGGAGACCGATGACTTGGGTACCCAAGAGGTTACTGTCGTTAAATCCTACAGCCCAAGCCTGAAAAGTGTTTTTAAAATTCGAACCAACCCTGAAATTGACGATTCCTTAGTTCAAAAAAAAATAAATGTCAATTATACATTTGAGCCCATACCTGTAGTGTCCACCTTTGTCCCCAATAAAGCCACACCACTTAAACTACAGCGTCAAGAAAGCTCTTTTTATCACAACTCTTATGTGCTTGGTGGGATTGGAAACCAATCCTATCTCCAATTCAATTTTTCCACAATGGTACCCCTCGATCGAACTCAATCCATTGGTTTAAAGCTCCTCTATAATAAGGTTGGAGTCATCGATCATACCCTACTCAACAGTGAGCAAGGTAGAACTTCCCTCAACCTGCTACATCAATACAAGCAAAACAATATGCGGGTGGATTCTGATTTGCGTTTTGACCGGCAAGAACACAACTTTTTTGGATTGTATGATTTGGATTGGACAAAAATTTCATCTTTTAGATCGAATGTGATTGACCCCAATCAAAACCTTAACTACCTCTCCATTCGCTCTCGTTGGCAATGGTATGACGGTCTTTTTAATAAAGTCAATTTTAGCACTGATATCACGACTGATTCCTTTGACAGTTCAGAACACATTGTCAAAATCAATACCCAAATGAGGATTCCATTTTTTAATCAATACCTGGAATTGATGCCTCATCTGGAATTAATCAACACCAATTTTGTAAGAGATTACTTCAGTGAAGAGCCCCTGAGTTTTCAAAACGGTTTGGGTCTATTGGAGCTAAAGTTTTTAAACGTCGGACGAAAACTAAAACTGAGGTTAGGAGCCAAAGGTATCTTCCCATTTGGGTCCGCTCAGGAGGAGCAAGCGACATTTTATGTTTACCCTAAAGCAGAAATTTCTTATAGATTTGGCAATGGAAAATTGGTTCCTTTTGTCAATTATCACGGGAGCTATGACCTCAATAGTTTTACTTCCTTCTCACTAGAAAATCCCTATGTGGCTCCAGCCTTGGTGATTAAACCCACCGAAGTAAATCACCACGGGGACCTGGGGTTCAATGCCTACCCGGGATCGGGATTGTCCTTCAAACTTTATGCCCATTACAGCCAATCCGACAATTTCCCCTTGTTTAAACGTTTGCCCTACGACCAGAACAATCGAGATATGGCTTATCGTTTAGCCAATTCATACGAAATCATATATGACAGCGTTGAAAAAATGGGTATAATAACCCGAATCGCAATGCGATTTAGTGAATACAACAAAATTAGTCTCGAAACTGGCTATTTTGAATACAAAAGAAATGGATATAAAAAAGTTTGGAACTTGCCCGCGCTCAATATTGATGTGAATGCCAACTTTAGAATGGGTCGAAAAATATTTTTTCAAGTAGGTGGCCATTATATAGGGGATAGGGATTCAATCAGAAACTTGGTTATTAGCCTATCAGAAAACAGCGATGGAAATATTGGAACCGGAGAGCGCTTGGGTTCGGTGTTTCGTATTGCCTCTTCCATTACATGGAAAATCAACCCCCAATGGGATTTATTCTATGAAGGAAAAATGATTCTCAGCGATAATACTTCCCGATGGGCCTATTATCAAAATCAAAGCCAGTTGCATTTGGGAGGAATTCGATATAAATTCGATATTAATCTATGACAATAGACATTCTAAGCTCTAAATATTTTAACAGTATATTTTTTAGTTTAATTTTGTTGTCAGATTTTTCAAATGAACAAAAGCTACCTTATTCTATATTTCGTTTTATGCACCGCAATCGGTTGCACAGAGCGAGTTGATTTATTAGTACACAATGCTAAAATCTACACTGTTAATGAAAGTTTTGATAAAGCTTCGGTTTTCGTAGTCAAAGACGGTAAATTCGTTGCAGTAGGTGGGGAAGAATTGATCAAAAAGTACAAGCCTGCCAATACCGTTGATGCCCGAGGCCTGGCCATTTTCCCAGGATTTATTGATGCACACGGCCACCTTTTATCATTGGGTTTAAATCAGTTTAAGGCTGACCTAACTAATGTCAACAGCATTGACCAACTCATCGAAAGGGTCAAAAAACATCAGGATAAATACAATCAAAAAATTATTATTGGAAGGGGTTGGGATCAAAACCAATGGGGGGATAAATCTTTTCCCGAAAATCAAAAACTCAATGCTGCTTTTCCCGATGTTGCTGTTGTTTTGGAGCGTATCGATGGACATGCTTTTTTGGTCAATCAAAAGGCGCTCGAAATGGCCGGTATTGATAAGGACACCCAAGTAGAAGGAGGCCAAATAGTTAAACAAAAAGGAAAGCTTACGGGTATATTGTTAGATAAAGCCATGGCGTTGGTTTTCAAGATCATTCCCGAATTTTCCAAAGAAGATAAAATCAAAGCCTTGCTCAAAGCACAGGAAATCTGTTTTGAAAATGGTTTGACCACCATCGGTGAGGGAGGGATTTCCAAAAAAGACATCTATCTGATAGACAGCCTCCAACGAAAAGATTTGTTAAAACTGAGGGTTTACGCCATGATTGAAAATGATCCCCATGCCATTAATCATTTTATTCGCGAGGGCAAACTCAAAACAGATCTTTTAAATGTTCGTTCGGTCAAAGTATTTGCCGATGGTGCTCTTGGTTCCAGAGGTGCCGCGCTAATTGAGGATTACAGCGACAAAAAGGGACACAAAAGTAGTCTGCTAATCCCCAAAGATTCCTTGATACGATTGGCCAATCTTTTGGCGGAAAAATCCTTTCAAATGAATACCCACGCCGTTGGTGATGCCGCAAACCGAGGGGTTTTGGAAGTTTATAATCAGGTACTGGGTTTTAAAGAAGATCCCCGTTGGAGAATAGAACAGGCACAAGTTATTGCCGTACAGGATTTTCCTCGATTCAACACCAAAATCATACCTTCCATTCAACCCACCCGTGCCACTAGTGACATGGGCTGGGCCATCGACCGACTGGGCAAGGAGCGCATAAAAGGTGCCTATGCATACAAAGACCTGCTCGATTGGTCGGGAGCCTTGGCTTTGGGTACCGATTTTCCGGTCGAAGATATCAACCCCTTTGAAACTTTTTATGCTGCAGTAGCCAGAAAGCTTCCCAACGACAAATTGTCTGCTACCTTTCAGCCAGAAAATTCCCTGACCCGTTATGAAACTCTTTTGGGTATGACACGCTGGGCGGCTTATGCCAACTTTGAGGAAAATGAAAAAGGCAGTATTGAAGTCGGTAAATTCGCCGATTTTGTCATCTTGGATCAAGACATCATGAAGATCAATATCCAAAGTGTACTCCAAACAAGAATTGTTGCCACCATCCTCAATGGAAAAATTGTCTTCAGTAACCGACTATAGCGTCTCTAAGCTGAAGATTTTAACTTTCATCACTTATTTATTCTTTTTTTATTTTAATTATTAATAAATATTGATTTTTAAATTAAAATAATTAACTAAATATTTGTTTTTGATATAAACATTAAAATATTTATATAATTTTGTTTAAAAATTTAAACTATGTGTGGAATTGTATGTGCCTTTGATCTGAAACAGGACTCAGAAACGCTAAGACCTCAAATACTGGAAATGTCAAAACGTGTTCGACATAGAGGCCCAGACTGGAGTGGTATTTATAATAGTAAAAATGCCATCTTAGGTCACGAAAGACTGGCCATTGTCGATCCTACCTCGGGTAAGCAACCCTTGTTCAGTGACGACGGAAGTATTGTTTTGGCTGCCAATGGAGAGATATACAACCACCTTGAGTTGAGAAAAAAGTTTAAAGGAAAATACCAATTCAGAACCGAATCGGATTGCGAAGTGATTTTAGCCCTCTATAAAGAAAAAGGAGCTGATTTTGTGGATGATCTTAATGGTATTTTTGCCTTTGCGATCTATGACAGCTCCAATGACAGTTATTTTATAGCTCGCGATCATGTGGGTATTATCCCCTTATATATGGGGTGGGACAAACACGGTACTTTTTATGTGGCTTCTGAGTTGAAGGCTTTGGAAGGTGTTTGTGCCAAAATAGAACTATTTCCTCCGGGTCATTACTGGAAAAGTGGCGATAAGGCCCCAATCCAATGGTATAAAAGAGACTGGGTAGACTTTGAAAAAGTAAAAAGCAACCCAACCAGTATAGAAGATCTACACGATGCCCTTTCCGATGCAGTTCACAGACAATTAATGAGCGATGTGCCCTACGGAGTGTTACTGTCGGGAGGTTTGGATTCCTCCATTACTTCGGCATTAGCCAAAAAGTTTTCTTCCAAAAGGGTTGAATCTGAAGATACTCAAGATGCTTGGTGGCCTCAATTACACTCTTTTTCCGTGGGATTGGAAGGTTCACCCGATTTGGCAGCTGCCAAAAAAGTTTCTGAGCATATTGGTTCCATTCACCATGAGGTTGTTTTTACCATTCAGGAAGGTTTGGATGCGATCAGAGATGTTATCTACCATTTGGAAACCTACGACATTACCACCGTTAGGGCTTCAACCCCAATGTTTTTGATGGCGCGAAGCATTAAATCCCATGGCATTAAAATGGTGCTCTCGGGAGAGGGAGCCGACGAATTGTTTGGAGGCTATTTGTACTTCCACAAGGCCCCTTCGGCCGAGGAGTTCCACAAAGAAACCGTAAGAAAGCTCGACAAACTTCATCAGTACGACTGCCTTAGGGCCAATAAATCTTTGGCTGCTTGGGGAATAGAGGGGAGGGTTCCCTTCCTGGACAAGGAATTTATAGATATCGCCATGCGCATCAACCCACAGGACAAAATGATCAACAAGGAACGCATGGAAAAATGGGTGGTTCGCAAAGCATTTGAAGACTACCTGCCCGAAAGTGTTGCATGGCGTCAAAAAGAGCAATTTTCTGACGGAGTTGGCTACAGTTGGATCGATACCCTCAAAGAAGTAGTTGAAGCAGCAGTAACCGACGAGAAAATGGACAATGCCCATTTTAGATTTCCATTGCAAACCCCACAGAATAAAGAAGAGTTTTACTACCGTAACATCTTCGAGGAACACTTCCCTAGTGATGCAGCTGCATTGAGTGTACCCTCCGTACCCTCGGTTGCTTGTAGCACTCCTATTGCATTGGAGTGGGACGAGGCTTTTAAGAATCAAAACGACCCCAGTGGAAGGGCTGTTGCTAAGGTACACGACGATGCGTATTAGTACTGATTTTTTTTGCGATCTACCGCTGCTTTTGCCGTAATTTTTTTCACATTTTGTGTTGATAACTTCACAGGCTTAATACCCTTTAACCCTGCATATTTACTGGTATTTTAAGTATATTTGAGAAAACGAAATATTAAAAAAAACTAGCTTATATTGTATGAGTGAAAGCAGCCAAAATCCTCAATATTCCGCCGACAGTATTCAGGCCCTAGAGGGGATGGAGCACGTAAGAAAGCGACCCTCAATGTACATTGGAGATGTCGGGATAAGAGGATTACATCATCTGGTATACGAAGTTGTGGACAACTCTATAGACGAAGCCCTAGCAGGTCATTGTGATACCATTACCGTGATCATCAATCAGGACAATTCCATCACCACCGAAGACAACGGTCGAGGAATCCCAGTTGGTATACACAAAAAAGAAGGGGTTTCCGCATTAGAAGTGGTCATGACCAAGATCGGAGCTGGAGGAAAATTTGATAAAGACTCCTACAAAGTATCCGGAGGACTCCACGGCGTGGGAGTCTCTTGTGTCAATGCCTTGTCCGAACAACTTAAAGCAACGGTTTATCGAGATGGTAAAATATGGGAACAAACCTACGAAAGAGGTAAGCCCTTGGCGCCGGTAGAGGCAGTGGGGAACTCCGATCAAAATGGTACCGTAGTTACCTTTAAACCCGATCCACAAATCTTTAAACAGGTATTGGAATACAATTATGATACACTGGCACAGCGGATGCGGGAATTGTCCTTCCTCAACAAGGGCATTACCATCGTGCTAACCGATAAAAGAAGGAAAGAAGAAGAAGGGAAATTTATACAAGAAACATTTCACTCCGATGAGGGACTCAAAGAATACATCCGTTTTCTGGACAGCAACAGAGAGGCTATCGTTCAGGAAGTGATTTCCATGGAGAGTGAAAAGAATGGAATACCGGTAGAGGTGGCCATGATCTACAACACTTCATTTAATGAAAACTTACACTCCTACGTCAACAATATCAATACCCATGAAGGAGGAACGCACTTGTCGGGATTCCGACGGGGATTGACCACTACCTTAAAAAAATATGCCGATGCCTCCGGGCTACTTGACAAACTCAAGTTTGAGATTGCCGGAGATGACTTTAGAGAGGGTCTGACCGCCATCGTTTCCGTAAAGGTGGCAGAACCTCAGTTTGAGGGACAAACCAAAACTAAGTTGGGGAATCGCGATGTAAGTGCTGCCGTTTCTCAAGCGGTTTCTGAGATGTTGGAAAACTATTTGGAAGAACATCCCAACGATGCTAAAATCATCGTTCAAAAGGTCATCCTTGCAGCTCAGGCGCGACATGCGGCCCGCAAGGCAAGGGAAATGGTACAACGAAAAACCGTGATGACCGGTGGAGGTCTGCCAGGTAAATTGTCCGATTGCTCAGAGCAGGATCCCTCTTTGTGTGAAGTGTTTCTCGTAGAGGGTGACTCTGCAGGGGGAACCGCCAAGCAAGGTAGGGATCGAAATTTTCAGGCCATACTCCCCTTGAGGGGAAAAATCCTCAATGTTGAGAAGGCCATGCAACACAAGGTTTTCGAAAATGAAGAAATCAGAAACATCTACACTGCCCTAGGGGTAACCATAGGAACCGAAGAGGACAGTAAGGCTCTTAATTTGGAAAAGTTGCGCTACCATAAAATTGTTATCATGTGTGATGCCGATGTCGACGGTAGCCATATCTCCACCTTGATCCTCACTTTTTTCTTCCGCTATATGAAGGAATTGATCGAGTCCGGATATGTCTATATTGCCACGCCACCCTTGTATTTGGTCAAAAAAGGAGCCAAGAAAAGTTATGCTTGGGACGACGACCAACGGGATCGATTTCAACAAGAATTCGGATCGGGATCCAGCGTACAACGCTATAAAGGATTGGGAGAGATGAATGCAGAACAACTTTGGGACACCACCATGAACCCCGAAATGCGGACCCTACGGAGGGTAACCATCGACAATGGTGGAGAAGCAGATCGTATTTTTTCCATGCTGATGGGAGACGAAGTTCCCCCACGAAGAGAATTCATCGAAAACAACGCCATTTACGCCAATATTGATGCGTAAATTTTAGGATTTCAATGGCTCCACTCCCGCAAAATCTATTAATTTTGATGGATTTAAGATTTTAAACCCTCAAAGAGGGATTTAAACAACTAAGATAAATTTCTTATTAGAAGAAAATAATTTATTATCAGCTAGTTAAACAGATTTAAACGCATGAAAGTAACCGTTGTTGGCGCCGGAAATGTAGGGGCCTCTTGTGCAGAATATATCGCCATCAAGTCGATTGCCAGTGAAGTAGTATTGTTAGATATCAAAGAAGGTTTTGCCGAAGGAAAGGCACTCGACCTGATACAAACCGCAACTACCCTAGGGTTCAATTCCCGCATCAAAGGAGTGACCAACGATTATACCGCTACCAAAGACAGCGAAGTGGTCGTAATCACTTCGGGAGTGCCTAGAAAACCCGGTATGACCCGAGAAGAATTGATCGGTATCAATGCCGGAATCGTACAATCGGTCGCTAACAGTATCTTGGAACATTCGCCCAATACCCACATCGTAGTGGTCTCCAACCCTATGGATACCATGACCTATTTGACACTTAAGGCAACAAGATTGCCCAAAAACCGTGTCATCGGAATGGGGGGAGCTTTGGACAGCTCAAGGTTCAAAACCTATCTTTCTTTGGCATTGGACAAACCCGCCAATGACATCCAAGGGATGGTCATCGGTGGTCATGGAGACACCACCATGATCCCGCTTACCCGATTGGCTAGCTATAACGGAACCCCTGTTTCACAGTACCTTACTGATGAGGCCATGGAGAAGGTAGCTGCTTCTACCATGGTAGGCGGTGCGACCCTCACCAAACTATTGGGGACTTCTGCTTGGTATGCACCGGGTGCTTCTGTAGCCTATTTGGTGGACAGTATTGTCAATGATCAAAAGAGAATGATCCCATGTTCGGTTCTCCTCGATGGAGAATACCAACAGGAAGATCTCTGTATTGGAGTGCCTAGTATCATTGGAAAAAACGGTTTGGAATCCATCGTAGATGTTCAACTCAATGAGACGGAACAAGAAAAATTCAACCAAAGCGCTTCAGCGGTCAAAACCATGAATGAAGCACTAAAGGACGTATTGAAATAAGGCATTTGCCTTGATCGCTGTTTGATCAGGGGTTTAATACGCTCTTAAAGTTGCTAAATCATTGCCTAAACTTTATATTTGCACGCTTATTTAGCGTAAACAAAAACCAAAATGCAAAATAACGGACTCATAAGACTCTTTGCTATCCTTTTTGGATTGGTGAGTATCTACCAACTTTCATTTACATTCATTACCAGTCAGAAAGAATCTCAAGCCAAGGCATTCGCTACCGCTCAGTATGCAGAAGATGTAGAGGATTACATCGAATTGCGGGATCGCGCTGTGGTCAATTACCTGGATTCTATTGGTAATGCGCCCATTTTTGGATTCACTTCCTACAACGATGCCAAAAGCAAAGAACTCAACAAAGGATTGGACCTCAAAGGAGGGATCAACGTCATCCTTCAAATATCGATCAAAGACATCCTCAAGGGATTGGCTGAAAACTCAAAAAACCCGGCATTTAATATGGCGTTGGATCAAGCCGATATTTTGCAGGTCAATAGCAACGATCCCTACATAGAATCCTTTTTCATTGCTTTTAAATCCCTAAAAGGAGAATTGCAATTGGCTACACCCGATATTTTTGCCAACCGTACGCTGAGTGATGAAATTACTTTTCAGATGTCGGATACCGAGGTACAGCCCATCATAAGGCGTAAGGTGGACGAGTCCATCATTTCTGCTTTTGAAGTATTGAGAAAGCGTATTGACAAATTTGGTGTTACCCAACCCAACATCCAAAGACTGGGAACCTCCGGGAGAATTTTGGTTGAATTGCCTGGAGCCAAAGATGTGGATCGGGTCAAAAATCTATTACAAAGTACTGCCCAACTCGAATTTTGGGAAACTTATAAAAATGATCAGTTGTTTGGCTTTTTGTCCGCCGCCAACGAATTCCTTAAAACCACTGTTGAAACTTCTGCTTCCGAAGAGGAACCTGCCACCGATGATTCTTCTATAGACGATTTGTTGGCCGATGTAGAGGCTCAAGATTCCACCAGTGTTGCCTCCGCCAATCCATTGTTGGATTTGATCGTTGGGTCTGGTTTTCAAGGGGGACCGGTTTTGGCTCAGTTTACGTCTAAGGATGCCGACTTGGTTATGGGATATTTAGACACCCCTGAGGTGAGAAAGTTATTGCCTAGAGATCTTCGATACATTCGCTTTGCTTGGGGCAAGCCTGCTCCTAACAGTGAGGTAATTGAACTTTATGCCCTTAAGTCCAATCGAGATGACTTGGCACCGCTCAGTGGTGGGGTAGTGGTTGATGCCATGCAAACCTATGACATGATGGGCAATCCCGCCGTGTCCATGCAAATGAACACCCAAGGGGCAAGAATCTGGGAAAATATGACCGGCAAAGCTTTTCGCGAAGCAACTAACATTGCCATTGTATTGGATGATATTGTCTATTCTGCACCTGGAGTGTCCAATGGTGCGATTTCCGGAGGACGATCCGAGATCACTGGAAATTTTTCCCTTAACGAAGCCATTGACTTGGCCAATGTATTGCGAGCAGGTAAACTTCCTGCTGCTGCAGAGATAATACAATCCGAAATCGTAGGACCCTCTTTGGGTAGAGAAGCCATTCAAAGTGGGGTGTACTCCTTTATCATCGCTTTGATATTGGTATTGATCTGGATGGTTTTCTATTACGGAACCGCCGGGATATTCGCCGATTTCGCTCTGGTGCTAAACATACTCCTTATTTTCGGTGTCCTTGCTGGATTGGGAGCTGTATTGACTTTACCCGGTATTGCCGGTATTGTACTGACCATAGGTATATCGGTTGATGCAAATGTATTGATCTTTGAAAGGGTGAGAGAGGAACTTAAAAAAGGCAAAGGCCTGAGAAAAGCTGTTGCAGACGGATTCAACAATGCGTTGTCCTCTATTTTGGATGCCAATATCACCACTGGACTCACCGCATTAATCCTTTTTGTTTTTGGTACTGGACCCATCAAAGGCTTTGCAACGACCCTATTGATAGGTATTGCGACTTCACTCTTTACTGCTATTTTCATTACCCGTTTTTTTATCGACGCCCGAAACGAAAAAGGAAAAACCGTTGCTTTTGGTACCCAATTGACCCAATCCTTGTTTACCAACATCAACATCAGTTTTTTACAAAAAAGAAAAATCGCTTATATTGTCTCAGGGATTATAGTTATAGTTAGTCTGCTATCACTTTCCTTTCAAGGCTTGAATCAAGGGGTGGATTTTGTAGGAGGACGTTCCTACACAGTTCGGTTTGACCAAATCGTCAGCCCCTCTGAGATACAATCCAGTTTGATCCCTTTCTTGGGAAGTGCGGAGGTCAAAACCTTTGGGGAGGAAAACCAATTGAAAATCACCACCAATTACAAAGTGGATGTAGAAGGTCTAGCCGTAGATGATGAAATTCAAAATATTTTGTTTGAGTCACTTCAGTCTTTTTTTCCCGACGGGCTGACGTATAACAGTTTTGTCAACGGAGCAGAAGACAAGCAGGTGGGGATCATGTCGTCCATCAAAGTAGGACCTACCATTGCGGACGATATCAAGAAAAACTCCTTTTTGGCCGTGATTGGATCACTTATCGTGGTCTTTCTCTACATCCTCTTGCGATTTAGAAAATGGCAGTTTTCTTTGGGAGCCGTAGCTGCTGTATTCCACGATGTCTTGATCGTGTTGGGAATCTTTTCCTTGACCTATAAGATCATGCCTTTTAATATGGAAATCAATCAGGCCTTTATTGCTGCGGTACTTACCGTGATCGGTTATTCGCTTAACGATACGGTGGTGGTCTTTGACCGCATCCGTGAATATATAGGCGAACATACTAAATGGAAGTTTACCGATACAGTCAACGCTGCCCTAAACAGCACCCTAAGCCGAACTCTCAACACTTCATTGACCACTTTGATCGTTCTCCTGGCCATCTTTATTTTTGGCGGGGAATCCATCAGAGGATTTATGTTTGCCTTGATTGTTGGTGTGATTGTTGGGACCTATTCTTCGGTCTTTATCGCAACCCCCGTCATGTTTGATACCCAAAAAAGTAAAGCACTCGAAGAAGAGATAGAAAAATAGACTAGAGATTTAAATTTAGTTTTTTTACCGTCTTAGCAATGGATTGTAGACATTCTTACCAAACGTTTTTAATTCTTTCCGTGTTTATATTTTCAGCCAGAAATTTCAACCTTATCGATTTCCTCAAGTCTTTTCTTTTCGTACTGCTGTAAAGAGTAATTTATGTAGAAAATGCTTTTCGGTAAGAATGGTAGGATTTTCATAACATCAGGGCTTTAAGTACTCGAATATAATTGATTGAGGAAAAAAAACAAGCCCCTATAATCAATATAAACCATTGATTAAAAACACTTACATATTACATACTATTTTCTTTAAAAGTAGAAGACCTTAAAGTTTACGGTGTATTTTTGATATGGGTAAGATGATGCTTTCCGTGCCATGCATAAAGAGCCAGGACGGTTGCTAGGGGATAAAATTTATCTCTGGCAGGGTGGTAGTATTTTCTCTCCCATTGATTGTAATCGAGAGTATCGATCAAACCGGACCATCGCTTGTGGATCCCTTTAAGGATCATTAAACTGCTTTCCACATCATTGGTATCTATGGCGTCGGGCATCTCGGCCCATTGGTCGTGGTCGTAGTCAGCTACGGTTGGAGTGTACTGGGTCAAGGCGAATTTAAATCGGGTATAGACATGGATATGGCTGTCGGCCAAATGGTGGATCAATTGTCCGATTTGCCAAGCTCCCGGACGGTAGTTTTTTTGAAAATCCTCTGGTTTATAGTCTTGTATCTCAGCTTCCAACTCAGCGGGAAAAGACCTTATTTCTTCAGTAAGCGATTTGATCTCTTCGGGGCTCAGTCGGTCTACCCACTGGAAACGTCCGATGGGATACTTTAATTTCTCGAGTACTACATCTGTCACAAGTGGGAAATTATGTTGTTTTTTTACGGAACGACAAGGCCAAAGTGATGAGTCCAAAGACGATAAAAGGCATGCTCAACCACTGTCCAGTTGAGAAGGCAGGTAAAGCTTTCTCAAAACCTCCTTGACTTTCTTTGACATACTCTACCAAGAAGCGAATACTGAACAGTCCGGTAAAGAAAAGACCCAACAGGAATCCTCCTTGATCTCTGTAACGGCTGTTATAGACTTTACGGAGTACAAAAAATAAGATGAGATAGCCAAAAGCCTCATACATCTGTGCGGGGTAACGGGGCAGGATTTCGCCTCTGTTTTGGAATACCACACCAAAGTTGGAACCTGTGTACTTTCCAACTATTTCGGAGTTAAAAAAGTTTCCGGTACGGACAAAAAATCCACCGATGGCAACGGGTATGGTCAATCGGTCGAGGATCCAAATCAATGGTTTAAAGGAGTTGAGGCGTTGGAACACAAAGATCCCGGTCAATATACCGATAGCTGCTCCATGGCTGGCCAGTCCTCTAAATCCGATAAAGGAGTAACCACCGTCTGTATTTTCCTTGATGGGGAGTAGGATTTCTAGCAGGTGGTTTTGGAAATAATCCCAATTGTAAAAAAAGACTTCTCCCAGTCTTGCGCCCAATAGGGTGGAGATCACCATATAAACAAACAGGGGTTCCAAATATTTTTGATCTATATTTTCTTTGATGAACATCTTTTTATAGAGGCGTAAACCCAGTAAAAAAGCGATGATGAACATCAAGCTGTAGATGTGAATGCCAAAGCCACCGATTTCGAATAATTTTTCGTTGGGCGCCCAATTGAATTTAAGAAAGGTCATTTTTTTAAAATTGTGGATTAAATGTAATCATTCTAGAACAGTTGAGGGTGGAAAAATTTAGGGTACGGGATCATAACCACTTTTGCCCCAAGGATGACACTTAGCAATTCTTTTAAGGGTCAAATAAAATCCCATGACAGGTCCGTGTCGCCGGAAGGCTTCCAGTCCGTAGTGCGAACAAGTAGGAGAAAACCGACATGTGGGGGGCAGAAGGGGGGAGGTCAAAACCTGATAGCTCTTGATGAGGAGGACAAAAGGGAAAATCAAAACTTTTCTCAACATCTCTTTCAATTGAGGGTAAATTGAGTTCCTTCTTTACCGTCTTTGAGTTGAATACCAAACTCTAATAGTTGGTCTCTGATCCTGTCTGATGTTGAAAAATCTTTATTGGTTCGGGCATTGTTTCTCAGTTCGATTAACAGACCAATGGTTCTGTTGAGCGTATTCTCAGTGGCATCTCCTGACTTTTCCTCGGGGGCAATACCCAATACGTCGAGGATGAATACGCTCAACATTTTGGTGAGTGTTTCCCATTGACTCTTGTCGATGGGGTGGTCTTTGTGTAAAACCAAATTGATAAACTTAACCGCTTCAAAAAGTTGTGCGATGAGTAATGGACTGTTGAAATCGTCGTCCATTGCAGCATAACATTTTTTCAACCATTGGTCGGTATCAAAATCTCCAGCTTTTTTACTGGGACTTACTTTGGCGAGTTTTCCCAACGCTTCAATCAATCTTTGGTAGCCTTTTTCGGAAGCATCTAGAGCGTCCTCACTGATGTCTAGAATACTAGTGTAGTGGGCTTGTAGCATAAAGAAACGTATTACTTGTGGGCTGTAGGGCTTTTTAAACTTGTCGTTGTTTCCCGTAAAGATATCCATGGGAAGAATATTGTTTCCAGTGGACTTCGCCATTTTTTTCCCGTTGAGGGTCAACATATTGGCGTGTAGCCAGTATTTGACAGGTGGGTGATTATGAATGGCCTGAGCTTGTGCAATTTCGCATTCGTGGTGTGGGAATTTCAGATCCATACCGCCACCGTGGATGTCAAAAGAAGCTCCCAGGTATTTGGTACTCATGGCGGTGCACTCCAAGTGCCAGCCGGGGAAACCGTCACTCCATGGCGAAGGCCAACGCATGATGTGTTGGGGCTCGGCCTTTTTCCAGAGGGCGAAGTCTTGTGGATTGCGTTTGTCACTTTGTCCGTCGAGGGTACGAGTGTTGTGAATCAATTCTTCGATATTACGACCACTGAGTTTACCGTAGTGATGACTTTGGTTGTATTTTAAAACATTGAAATATACCGATCCATTGACCTCGTAGGCAAAACCTGCCTCTCGAATTTCTTTGATTAGTTCGATTTGTTCGATGATGTGTCCCGTTGCGGTAGGTTCGATACCCGGGGGGAGGGTGTTAAATTTTTCTAGGGTTTGGTGGAAATCTACGGTGTAGAATTGCACCACTTCCATGGGTTCTATTTTTTCGATTCGCGCTTTTTTGGCAATGCGATCTTCCCCTACATCCTCGTCGTTTTCGAGATGTCCCGCATCGGTTATGTTCCTGACATAGCGAACTTTATAGCCCAAATGCTTGAGGTAGCGATAGATGAGATCGAAAGAAATAAAAGTCCTGCAATTACCCAAATGTACATTGCTGTAAACGGTGGGGCCACAGACATACATGCCTACATAGCCAGGGTTATGTGGCTCAAAAGCTTCTTTTTTTCCACTCAGGGAATTTAAAACAACCAGGGAATTTTCGATCAAAACTCAGTTTCTAATTTGATGTAATCTAAAAATTCTCTCTTGATTTCTTTTTCCTTAAACCGACCGCCAAACTCGGTGGTAACGGTACTGCTACTGATATCGCTAATGCCTCTGGAATTGACGCAAAGGTGTTTGGCGTCTATCACACAGGCGACATTATCGGTTTTCAATATTTTTTGAAGTTCTTCCACTATCTGAAGGGTCAGACGTTCTTGAACTTGAGGACGTTTGGCTAAATAATCAACGATTCGGTTCATTTTGGAAAGCCCTACTACTGTGCCATTAGAGATATAAGCTACATGAGCTTTTCCAACAATGGGAAGCAGATGGTGTTCGCAAGTGGAGTAGAGGGTGATGTTTTTTTCGACCAACATCTCTCCGTACTTGTATTTGTTTTCGAAGGTGGAAGACCTGGGCCTGTTGTCGGGATGCAGACCGCTAAAAATTTCGTTGACAAACATTTTGGCCACCCTTCTTGGAGTGCCTTTAAGACTGTCGTCGGTCAGGTCCATTCCCAAAACATGAAGGACTTCCTGAATTTTTTCTTCGATGAGTAGTACTTTTTCGGTATTACTCATTTTAAAAGCATCGGGACGGAGGGGTGTTTCCTTGGAGCCAGGTTGGTGCTGGTCGCCCATTTCATCCAATTGCTCCGTCAGTAATTTTTCTAATTTCATAGTTTTAAAAGAGGAACAAAGATAGTTATTTATCCATTAATGGTCATTGAACTTTACCCCTTAGAGCGGATTTTATTGCACTAGAGTTTAAAGGAACAGGAAATCAAAAATTGAATTTGATCTTTGTTGAGTTGAATGTAATTGTTCAAACCGTCTTGGTACATCAATTCTGAGTACTGATATTCTATGTTGGAAAGCGAAAAGTTTAGTACACTGCCTCCAAAATCATACCCCAAACCAAAGGTGGTTCCTTTGTTTAGATCGAGGGCGGTTTTATTGATGCTTTTTTGGTTGAAATAACCAGCGCGCAAGCTCAATCGATCTATCCGGTATTCTCCTCCAACCCTGAGTGTTCCTGCCGATTTTAGGTTCTGTTCTATTCTCTTGTTTTGGTAGATAAAATTGTCATCCCCACTGCCAATATCAAAGGAGGTATTTTGATAGTTGACCTGATCGTACTGAAAACTGATCAATCCCTTAGTGCCAAAAATATAGGCCAAACCACCAGAAAACCTTGAAGGGGTGGACAGATTGTATTCATATATATTAGTAACCTGAGGATCAACACTATCCTCTCCGCTGTCTTTGAAGGAAGAGATGAATTGTTTTAACTCATCGATCATTTTATACCATACGGGAGATTGGTAACTCAGTCCTACTCTTATATTATTGTTAGGTTTGCAGATGGCACCCAGCTGAAAGGAAAAACCCTCTCCAATGGTCAAGAGATCATTTTCAAACTCTGTGCGTCTAAAGTTAGATCCAGAACCGTAGTTGCCTTCTACCAAATTGTCTACTCTACTGAATCTCGAGTTGTGCGAATTGAGATTAAAGCCCAAATAAAGGTTTTGACGGTATTGGGTTGCTAAAGAAAAGCTGTGTTTGCTGTTTTTACCACTATGGGTAACAAAAAAGTCGTGATCGACCGCTCGGCTTTGTGGATTGCTGTTGGAGAAATATTGGGTATTGTTGTCCTCATATCTCTCAGGACTAATTATATATCCTTGGTAACCCAAGAAAGCTTGTTGACTGCCATATCCAAAGTTTTCTCCCAAATATTTGTAGGATTGAGAGAGGGGTTCGTTGTCATAAGTTTTAATTTGAGAAAAGGGAACTCCATTGGCAAAAAATAAAAAGTAGTCGTCCAAGCTTCTGTTGGAGTTGGTTCCTATTGCATTAAACTTAGCATTAAAAAGCTGTGAATTTTGGTAATTATAGGCGAGCGTCAGTTTTGTGAAGTCACCCCCGGAGGTCTCATTCAGCACAAACACCATTCCAAACTGATCGAAATCCATTGACCTCGAATCGACACTGTTGTTGCTGCCCATATAATTAGCGTTGACCTTGTTGTCCAAATTATTCAGGGTAACTCCAATTTCAGAGTTAAGGAAAACGGCTGCAGCTGCAGGGTTGTCATTTATGGCCGAAAAATCACCACCTAAGGCATTGAATGCACCTCCCATGGAAACATATCGAGCTGAACCTTTTAATTCAGTTCGGGAGTAGCGCAAGATGTCGTCCATAGACTGTGCATGGGATGCTATGGTGTATAAAAATAGCATAAGGACATGAGGGATGTACTTTTTCATAGTCGTTAAATTTCAATTCGATATTATCTACTTCTTGAGCTGCTTCTACCTCCACCACTATAGCCTCTCGATCCGGAACTATAACTCGAGGAACGCCCTCCGTTGGAATAAGAACTAGAGGAACTGTTGCCTCGTCCTGAATTATAATTACTCCTGTTTCTTGAGGAGTAATTAGAGTTGGATTGTGATCTGTTGCTGTAGCTTGATTTTTGATTGGAGCGAATTTTGCTACTACGGATTGTTTGTGAGTTGGCACTACTGCTGGTTTGGCTAGGAGGTCTTCTGCCTACGTTGTAACGCTTGGTGGAACTGGCTGGGTTGGTATTTACCCCAATGTAACTGTTACTCCTAGAGCTGTTGGTTCTGCTGAAATTTTGAGAATATCTTCCCCCCCTGGAGTTGTTGGCATTAGCATAGCGTCCAGAACCTCTAGAATAAGAGGAACGTGCATAGTCACGATCATATTGGTTGCCATAATATCCTCTATAACCATAGCGGTATGGGGAACCAAAATAGGGGTAGCCATAATAGCCGTATCCAAAGTTGAAAAAAGGATCGTAAAAACCCAGCCCCCAATACGGTCGGTAGAATCCTTGATTAAAGAAGGGGCTATAGCCCCAAAATGGGTCATAAAAGGAATTGTAAAAGCCCCAATTGAAATTAAAATACCCCCAAGGGTTGTTGTTGATATAATATACTTCTGTTTTGCTGGTGCGATCTCCCCAAGGGGCTTGAGAATTTACTCGAACATTGCTATTTCCGTTGCCATTGTTACTGCTGTAATTATCAGTATCGTTATGGACATAGTTTTGAGGGTCGTCCAATGAAGAATAATCGTCAGCAATATTGTTGAAGTATTCTTTGTAATTAACCTCTTTGATGTTGTTATTGGGTTTTTCGGGTATTGTTTTAATAGCTGGTTTTCCTCCATAAATACCATCTGATGCGTAGTAGGACACCCCCTGATAACTTCCACAGGAAAATAAAGTGGAGATGAGAAAAAGACTGCTTAACAAAGGGTACGATTTTAAATTAAGTTTTGTTCTCATAGTTGGTGTTTTTAGGAATGAAACACTAAAAAAAATAGTAATTTTGTGATTCATTATTATTATAAACATACAGAAAACAAATTCTGTGCCAAACTTTAAGTGGGAAAAAAATTAACAAGTAGATCAGAAGATTATTCGAAGTGGTATAACGAATTGGTCGTGATGGCCGATTTGGCAGAAAACTCAGCGGTTCGAGGCTGTATGGTCATCAAACCCTACGGTTATGCGATTTGGGAAAAAATGCAAGCAGAATTGGATAAAATGTTTAAGGCCACCGGTCATCAAAACGCCTATTTCCCTTTGTTTGTTCCCAAGAGTTTGTTTGAGGCTGAGGAAAAAAATGCCGAGGGCTTTGCCAAGGAGTGTGCTGTGGTTACGCATTATCGATTGAAAACCGATCCCGAAGATAATTCCAAATTGATTGTGGATCCTGATGCCAAACTGGAAGAGGAATTGGTGGTAAGGCCTACCAGTGAAGCTATTATCTGGAATACCTATAAAAACTGGATACAGTCCTATAGAGATTTACCCATATTAGTGAATCAATGGGCCAATGTAGTGCGTTGGGAAATGCGTACACGCTTGTTTTTGCGTACTGCTGAATTTTTGTGGCAAGAGGGTCATACTGCACATGCGACCAAAGAAGAAGCTTTGAAAGAAACCAGATTGATCAACGGATTATATGCTAATTTTGCTGAAAGCTTTATGGCCATCCCTGTTGTGCAGGGGGTCAAGTCGGAGAGTGAGCGTTTTGCCGGGGCAGAGGAGACCTATTGTATTGAAGCGCTGATGCAAGACGGTAAGGCCTTGCAGGCTGGCACCTCCCACTTTTTGGGTCAAAACTTTGCCAAGGCTTTCGACGTTAAGTTTGCTACCCAATCCGGTGGTTTGGAATATGTTTGGGCCTCGTCATGGGGCGTTTCTACTCGTTTGATGGGAGCGTTGATCATGACCCATAGCGACGACAATGGCTTGGTTTTACCCCCCAATTTGGCTCCTATACAGCTAGTGATTGTTCCCATTTATAAAGGATTGGAACAGTTGGAGGCCATTTCTTATGTGGCCAATCAAATCAAAACAGAATTAGAAGTCGTTGGTATTTCTGTCAAATATGACGACAGAGATAACTTTAAACCGGGATATAAGTTCAACGACTACGAATTGAAAGGTATTCCACTGAGAATTGCCATCGGTCCGAGGGATTTGGAAAATAAAGTAGTGGAACTGGCCAGAAGAGATACTTTGGAGAAAAATTTAGTTCCTATGGACGGTTTAACGCATCACATTCAAGCCTTGCTGGAGGAAATGCAAACTAACCTTTTCAATAAAGCACTGAAATTTAGAGAGGATCACATCACAGAAGTGGACGACTTTGATGCATTTAAATCTGTATTGTCTGAAAGAGGTGGATTTATTTCTGCCCATTGGGATGGAACTCCAGAAACGGAAGAGGCGATCAAAAAACAGACCCAAGCTACCATAAGGTGTATTCCACTGACTGAAAACCCAACCGAGGGGAAATGTGTTTATTCCGGAAAACCCACCTCTCAAAAGGTGTTGTTTGCCAAAGCCTATTAGATCAATTTCGAATAAAGCTCATCTTTTAAGACTTAGTGAGTACTTAACATGAGCATAAGGATTTTTTGAATCTGCAGGTAGAATCTTCTCGTGGAAATACTCTGGAAAAATTACTTGCTCCACTAAAGGAAAGGGATAGAATCATTGGGTTTGAGCCACCCTAGATGAAATATAAGTCAATCTTTTTAGCAAAGTACTGAAATTTATATAAGATCATACCTTAGAGTAGAAAGAGGTGTTCAAAAAAGAGACCAAAACCACCATAAGATGTATTTTATTGAATCAAACCCCAAAATAAGGGAAATGTATTTACTCAGGCAAACCTTTCTCTCAAAGTGTGTTGTTTACCAAATCGTATTAAGAACTCAAATTTTTTTGATTGTTGCATTCACACTTGGTTTTTCGGTTGTATAATAATATTTTTAAGTGTACATTTGCGCACTGAAAATAATGGCCCGTTCGTCTATCGGTTAGGACGCCAGGTTTTCATCCTGGAAAGAGGGGTTCGACTCCCCTACGGGCTACAAGTTTTTAAAATAATTATATGGCAAATCACAAGTCTGCATTAAAGAGAATTCGTTCTAACGACAAAAAGCGCTTGCGCAATAGATTTCAACACAAAACCGCAAGAAATGCGATTAGGAAGTTGAGAGGTTTGACCACCAAAAAAGAAGCCAACAAGCAGTTTCCTGACGTTGTTTCTTTGGTGGACAAGTTGGCCAAAAAGAACATCATTCACGCCAATAAAGCAGCCAACATAAAGACCAAATTGGCTAAGTTTGTTGCTTCTCTTTAAATAAATTATATACTTTGTAATTAAAAAAAAGCCTTCCGATTGGAAGGCTTTTTTTATGTTATGAATTCATTGAGATCAGGAATTCTTCGTTGTTTTTGGTCTTTATAAATCGGTCGTTGACGAATTCCATGGCTTCAACCGGATTCATGTCTGCCAAATATTTTCTCATGATCCACATGCGCTGTATGGTGTTTTCCTCTAGCAACATATCGTCGCGTCGGGTACTGGAAGAGATCAAGTCTATGGCAGGGAAAATTCTGCGGTTGGAAATCTTTCGGTCGAGTTGTAATTCCATATTACCCGTTCCTTTAAACTCTTCAAAAATTACCTCATCCATTTTGGAGCCAGTTTCAGTTAAAGCAGTTGCAATAATGGATAAAGAGCCTCCTCCTTCAATGTTTCTGGCGGCACCAAAAAACCTTTTGGGCTTGTGAAGTGCGTTAGCATCGACCCCACCACTAAGGATTTTCCCCGAAGCGGGTTGGACGGTATTATAGGCTCTGGCCAGACGGGTGATCGAATCCAAAAGAATGACCACATCATGACCGCATTCTACCATTCTCTTAGCCTTTTCAAGCACAATATTGGCAACTTTTACGTGTCGGTCGGCGGGTTCGTCAAAAGTTGAAGCGACAACCTCACCGTCTACATTCCGTTGCATATCGGTTACCTCTTCCGGTCTTTCATCAATCAAAAGGATCAATTGATATACTTCTGGGTGATTGGCCGCAATGGAATTGGCAATGTCTTTAAGGAGCATAGTCTTACCCGTTTTGGGCTGTGAAACGATCATCCCCCTTTGGCCTTTTCCAATGGGAGAGAATAGATCGATTATCCTCGTTGATATGGTACTTTGCTTATCGGCTATATTGAATTTTTCATTGGGAAAAAGTGGTGTTAGGTGTTCAAAAGATACCCGATCTCTCACGACTTTAGGGTCCAGACCATTGATCTTATCCACTTTGATCAAAGGGAAGTATTTTTCCCCTTCTTTGGGAGGGCGAACAGTTCCCAATACCGTATCACCGGTTTTTAGTCCAAACAATCGAATTTGAGATTGAGAGACATATACATCGTCGGGAGAGGAAAGATAATTAAAGTCGGAAGACCTCAAAAAACCATAACCTTCTTGCATCATTTCCAGAACCCCTTCTGTATTGATGATGCCTTCGAATTCAAAATCGGGTTCGCGGTAGCGGTTTCGATTGTCTCGATTGTGATTGACCTCGTGGTGCTCTTTCTTTCTTTTGGGGTTATTGTGTTTTCCGTTGTGATGGTTATGTTTGTGTTGCTGATTGGGTTCTTTCTTTTCCGATTTTTGTTGTTCATGTTTGACCTCTTCCTTCCCTTTAGGATTGTCACTCTCAGGATTATCATTGGTCTTTTTCTCCGTATTTACTTGTCCTTGACCTTTGGCGCGTGGCTGAAATTTTTCTTTTTTTGGAGGATTGGCCACATTTTCATCACCAGTAGCAGCTGCTACTGTATCAATGATTTGATAAATGAGTTCCATCTTTTTAAGCCCTGTAATCCTTTTGACTCCTTGGGCTTTGGCCATTTCCTGCAATTCAGGAAGTTTTTTGCTTTTTAGCGTTTCTATCTCGTACATCAGCTGAGAATAAAAGAAAATAGTGAGAATATAATTGAAAAAAGTATTTGAAAATGGGGGATATTGGTTATCTCCCGCAACAATATTACAAATTTTATTTTTAAATTGGAATTTTATATAAAAAACTTAGTTTTAAAAAGTTTAAGCCCATGATCCAGCGCATCCAAACGGTTTTTTTGTTTATGATATCCATCACTTCAGTATTTGGGCTTTTTTTCTTCCCCCCTATTGATTTTCCAGACTTGGGATTGCCGATTCCTATGGTGTTGGAATCCTATCTGATCTTGACTGCCGCAATTGCATTTTTGACCCTGTTGTTATTTAAAATTAGAAAAACACAGTTGATGATTAATCGCTTGCACTTTCTTGTTCAAATCCTGGCAGAGGTTGGATTGGTCTATGGTATGGTGAATACTGACGATATGAATGTTTATCTGCCCTGGTTAGTCATGCCTATACTGGCTTTGATATTACTGATATTGAGCAGCAGGTTTATAAAGAAAGATGAAGACCTGATCCGCTCTATTGATCGCCTGCGTTAAGCGACCCTCGTTGGCCCAATTCTATGGCTTCGAGATTTTCTATTTTCCCTTGATTCAGTTCAAACCTCAGCATTGTCCTCAGCTTGTGAAAGCCTTGGATGCCACAAGCACCGGGATTCATGTGTAAAAGATTGTTTTTGTAATCTTGCACGACTTTGAGAATGTGTGAGTGGCCGCATACATACAGTTCTGGTTTTTCTTTCACTATGAGTTTTTTTACCCTGGCATTGTACCTTCCGGGATAGCCGCCGATATGTGTCATCAAAACTTTTACCCCCTCGCAGTTGAAAGTTTGATTTTCTGGAAACTGACTTCTCAATAGATGACCATCGATATTGCCATAAACACCTCTGAGTGGTTTTATTTTTGAAATTCCATCAGTAACAGCAGTGGTTCCTATGTCTCCTGAATGCCAGACCTCATCTGCACCATCGATGTATTTGATTATTTTTTGATCCAAATGACCGTGGGTATCAGAAAGCAGTAGGATTTTTTTCAAAATTAATTTTTAAAACCATTCCAAAGATATTTCATTTTCCCTGTCTTTTGAGCACTACCGATTTATTTCCTAAAATAATATCTTTGTGTTGTAAATGGAGTTTAAGAGATATTTTGTTGAGTTGTCTTACAACGGATCTGCTTATCACGGTTGGCAGCGACAACCCAATGCCATGAGTATTCAACAGGCCTTGGAAGAAGCATTGAGTAAACTGATAAGGGAGCGCATTAGTTTGGTGGGGGCAGGAAGAACCGATACTGGAGTCCATGCCCGAGAGATGTATGCACATTTTGATACCGCAAAGGAAATTGTAAATCCAAAAGAACTGGTTTTTCTCTTAAATGGTTTTTTAAGTGATGACATCGCTATCAAAGCCATCAGACGTGTTCAGCCCACTGCTCATGCACGTTTTGATGCAACAGCCCGTTATTACCAATACCATATCGCTACGACAAAAGATCCCTTTCATACCCTATCACATTATTATCTAAAAAACAAACCCGATATTTATTTAATGAATCAAGCGGCAAAAATTCTTCTTCTTCACGAAGATTTTCAATGTTTTTCGAGGTCAAACACCAATGTAAAAACTTTTCTTTGTAATATAAAAAAAGCTGAGTGGCAGCAAGAAGACGATTATTTGGTTTTTTATATCTGTGCCAATCGGTTCTTAAGAAACATGGTTCGGGCCATTGTAGGTACCCTTCTGGAAATAGGTTTTAAAAAGAGAAAAGTGGAAGACATAGAGATGGTGATTTTAAGTAAAGACAGGGGCAAAGCCGGATTTTCTGTTCCTGCACGTGGACTCTACTTGAGTCGTATTGAGTACCCTCAAAATATATTTTTAGACTGATGGCAAAGGAAAAAGGAAACATCTTCGATCTAAAATTGTTTTCCAAGTTGATGCTCCATGTAAAGCCCTTCAAAAAGACTTATTACTTTGTGATGGTCTCTGCTATTCTATTGGCCGGTTTTTCTGCACTGACTCCTTATTTGTTGAAAATCACTGTAGACGATTACATTCGTTTAAAGGATTACGAAGGAATGGTCTTTCTGATCGGACTGATGCTGATTACGCTTTTGTCGGAGGTGATTTTTCAATTTCTATTTGTTTATTTTGCCAATTGGCTGGGACAAAACGTCATTCGTGACCTGAGGGATGTTTTGTTCCAGAAGATCATTGGATTTAAGATGGCCTATTTTGATAAATCTGCCGTGGGAAGATTGGTGACCCGGGCCGTAAATGATATAGAGACCATAGCGAGTATTTTCTCTCAAGGTTTGTTTATGATCATTGCCGATTTGCTAAAAATGGCTGTGGTCATTGTTATTATGTTAGTCATAGATTGGGAACTTTCTCTGATCGTCTTTTCAATTCTTCCGGTTATCTTGTATGCCACTCGACTCTTTCAGAAGTCCATGAAGACTGCTTTCGAAGAAGTTCGCCTTCAGGTAGCCAATCTGAATTCCTTTGTTCAGGAAAGGATTACGGGTATGCAAATCGTACAGTTGTTTCATCGAGAAAAAATTGAACATGACCATTTTGTATCCATCAACGAAAAGCATAAGAAAGCTTGGTTAAAAACAGTTTGGTACAATTCCATTTTCTTTCCGATTGCTGAAATTTCTTCTTCCATAACACTGGGCTTGCTGGTTTGGTATGGAGGATTGAATTTGGTGGCAGGGGGTTCCATCTCTATGGGTACCATATTTCTTTTTATCCAAATGTCACAGATGCTCTTTCGTCCTTTGCGCCACATTGCGGATAAGTTCAATACTCTTCAAATGGGGATGGTCGCGGCGGATCGGATCTTTAATATCATCAATACCGAAAGTCGGATCTCCGATCACGGTCAGTGGGATCCTCAAAAAGTTGAAGGTAGAATAATCATCAAGGACTTGAGGTTTTCATATGTTGCAGACGAAGAAGTCATTCGTGGTATTGATCTAGACATTCAACCTGGAGAAAAAATTGCAATTGTCGGGGCAACCGGGGCAGGTAAATCTACTTTGATCAATCTCCTTTCACGTTTTTATGAGTTTGAAAAAGGAGAGATTTATTTGGACGATCAATCCATTAAGGATTTTAGGCTGCAGTCGTTGCGTAAACATGTAGGGATTGTTTTGCAAGATGTGTTTTTATTTGCCGATACCATATATAACAACATCACGCTTTATAATCCCAATGTGACCAGAGAGATGGTCTATGAAGCGGCGCAACAGATAGGAGTCCACAAATTTATAGAATTACTTCCGGGAGGCTATGACTACAATGTGAAGGAACGAGGGATTATGCTTTCCTCAGGACAGCGGCAATTGATTGCCTTTTTGAGGATTTATATTGCCAACCCCAGTGTGTTGATTTTGGATGAGGCTACTTCCTCCATTGATTCCCATTCAGAAGAACTAATCAAGAACGCAACGCATAAAATTACTTCTGATAAAACATCCATATTGATAGCACACCGCTTGTCTACCATTAAAAACGCCGATCGTATCGTGGTAATGGATTCAGGTCGTATTGTAGAAGTGGGTTCTCACAAAGAACTGCTGAACATCAAAGACGGTTTTTACGCACAATTGTACAAAATTCAGTTCTTGGAAGTAGCAGTTTAATCTAAACGGAAAGGTCTTCGGTCAACATCCGTCGGAGGTCTTCGATGTTTTTATACTTACAAAATGCTCCATCTTTGACGTAGGATATTTTTCCGCTTTGTTCAGAAATTACAAGTACTACCGCATCTGTTTTTTCACTGATTCCTATGGCTGCCCTGTGGCGAAGTCCAAACCTTGATGGGATAGAAGTGGATTCAGAAACGGGGAGTACCACACGGGTGGATTTGATAAAATTGTTATCTACGATAATGGCACCATCGTGCAAGGGACTGTTCTTAAAAAAAATGGTTTCCAGAATTTGGGCACTGATTTCGATATTGGCCTCATCCCCGGTGCTTTTTAAAAAATCTAGATTGTTCTCTCTTTCAAAAACGATAATGGCTCCTGTTTTTTCGTTGGCCATTTTATTGCACGCACTCAATAATGCTGTCAAATCTATCTTTAATAACTCTGGACCTTGATTGAGGAATTTAAAATAGCGGATGACGTTTCGCCTTGAAGCAAAATTGGTCGATCCAATCAAGAGTAAAAATTTCCGGATCTCTTGCTGAAAGACAACGATAAGAGCAAAAAAACCAACACTGATGAATTTACCCAAGATGTTACTCAATACATCCAAGTTGAGGATATCAGTCAATTTCCAAATCACATAAAACATTACGATACCGATAAAAATATTGATAGCAACCGTCCCTTTGACCAGTCGGTAGGCATAGAAAAGAAGCAAAGCCACCAAAAGAACATCAACAATGTCGATGAAGGTGAAGTCTAGAAAGTCAATTTTGTCCAATACTGCTTTTTTGTAAAATTATAAAACTATTGGAGGGCTTGCAATAAATCGACACATTCTTTGGCTTGTTTGACATCGTGAACTCTGAGAATATTAGCCCCTTTGGATAAAGCAATGGTGTTGAGCACTGTGGTTCCGTTGAGGGCCTCATCGGCTGTGACACCCAACTTTTTGTAAATCATGGATTTTCTTGATATGCCTGCCAATAGTGGAAGTTCCAGGCTTTGGAACAAATCAAAGTGATTCAATAACGCATAGTTGTGTTCTAAAGTTTTTCCAAATCCAAAACCAAGATCTATGATAACATCATTGATTCCTTTGCTGTAGGCTTGCTGTATTTTTTCAGAAAAATAATACAGTACTTCTTGGACAACATTTTTGTATTGTGGATTTTTTTGCATGTCTTTTGGGGTTCCCAGAAGGTGCATCAGTACATAGGGAGCATGGTGTTTACCAACAGTTTTCATCATATTGGGGTCAAATTGTCCTCCGGAAATATCATTGATCATTACCGCCCCTCTAATGAGGCATCCCGCTGCTACAGTAGATCGGTAGGTGTCGATAGAAAAATATTGTTTGGGAAAAGTTTTAATCAATTTTTCCAGGATGGGATAAAGTCTTTTTTTCTCTTCCTCCTGACTGATTTCTACTGCACCAGGTTGGGTACTGCAAGCCCCCAAGTCAATAAAGAAAGCTCCTTCACGAATCATTTTCTCAGTTTGTACCAATGCTTGGTCTTCGACATTGAATTTACCGCCGTCATAAAACGAATCCGGGGTCAAATTCAGTATCCCCATGATTTTGGGTTGTGAAAGATCAATCAACTCTCCTTTTATATTGATGGTCATGCTGTTGCTTAAAATGTTTTTAAACTTTTAATAATGCTCTTTACAGAGTAAAAAAAATTATCGAAATTTACGCCAAATATAAATAATCCCATGACATCCACCCCCGACCATTATCAAAGGGTAATGAAGAATTGTCAGTCGCTCTTTGCGAAAAAGATGACGGATTATGGCAGTGCTTGGCGCATACTGCGTCTTCCTTCATTGACGGATCAAATTTTCATCAAGGCCCAAAGAATTAGAGGCTTACAGACCAATACCACCCAAAAAGTGGATGAGGGTGAAGTTTCTGAGTTCATAGGGATCATCAATTATTCCCTGATGGCTTTGATTCAAATAGAATTAGGCGTTTCTGACACACCCGATTTGAATATCGATCAAGCCTTGGCAGAAAATGAAAAACAAGCAGCAGTGGTTTATGATTTGATGTTGGCCAAAAACCACGATTATGGGGAGGCATGGCGCGACATGCGGGTGAGCTCTCTAACGGATTTGATTTTACAAAAATTGATGCGTATCAAGCAAATAGAGGGCAACGATGGCAAAACCATAGTCAGTGAAGGGATTGACGCCAATTATCAAGACATTGTCAACTATGCTGTATTTGCTTTAATTCACTTGAAAGCTTTCGAAGATTAAATGTTAAGGAACTTACTCTCAAAACTTTTTTATGCTTTTTTAACCCTTTTTGGGGTTGTAAGCTTGGTGTTTTTCCTTTTTAATGTTTTGCCGGGTGATCCTGCACAAATGATGTTGGGTCAGAATGAAAGCAGTAAACAACTGGCATTGGTTAAAAAAAAGTATGGCTTTGACCTTCCTTTATCTCGTCAATACTTGCTATATCTCAATGATTTGTCTCCCCTATCGATGCATTCAACAGATCAAGATGATCTTTCTTATTTTTCTAAACAGAAATACAGCGCTTTTCCGCTGATTCAAAACAGCCACTATGTTTTGACCCTCAAATGGCCTTATTTGAGGACTTCCTATCAAAAAAGGGGTAAAAAAGTTTCTGCAGTTATTTCTGAAACTTTCTCCAATACTCTGATTTTGGCAGTAGCCTCTATTTCTATCGCCATTGTTTTGGGAGTTTTATTGGGCGTTGTGGCCACACTACTTTACAATACTTTGATTGATCGATGGTTACAATTCATCAGCACCTTGGGGATGAGCGTCCCTTCCTTTTTTAGTGCGATTCTTTTTTCTTGGTTTTTTGGGTTTTTATACCACCAATACACGGGCTTGAACATGAGTGGAAATTTATATGAAATGGACGATTTTGGAGAGGGAAGGGTATTGCGGTTAAAAAACTTGGTCTTACCCGCAGTGGTTTTGGGGATTCGTCCCATAGCTGTCATCATTCAGTTGATGCGCAGCAGCCTGCTCGAAGTCTTGTCTCAAGATTACACCAAAACAGCCTATTCCAAGGGGTTGTCAACCTTTCAAGTCATCTACAGGCATGGAATCAAAAACGCTTTGAATCCCGTTGTAACGGTCATTTCCGGGTGGTTTGCTTCCTTGCTGGCAGGGGCGGTTTTTGTCGAATATATCTTTGGATGGAAAGGAATGGGAAAGGAAATTGTTACCGCACTCAACACCCTTGATATTCCTGTTATCATAGGTATTGTTCTTACATTGTCGAGTCTTTTTATATTGATCAATTTGGCGGTAGATTTTATCTACGCTCAGCTGGATCCACAAGTTAAATTAGAATAATCAATTATATTATGAGAAAAAAAATTGTAGCCGGAAATTGGAAAATGAACAATAACAAACGCGAAACCGCCGAGTTGATTCAAGCGCTAAAACCTCTTAATTTTTCTACCGATGTCAGGGTAATGATAGCTCCTGCTTTTACCCATTTGGTTCAAGCAGAAGAATTGACTCAAGTCGGGCGCATAGAGGTTTTGGCTCAAAACATGAATGCCTCAGAGTCAGGCGCTTTTACGGGCGAGATTTCTGCTGGAATGCTCCACAGTATTGGTATTAACAAAGTCATTTTGGGACATTCAGAACGCAGGGCCTACTACAACGAAACGGACGTTGCACTGAAGCAAAAAGTAGAAACGGCTCTTACCCACGACATGGAAGTTGTTTTTTGTTTTGGGGAGGAACTGGACCAGCGTAAAGCAGGCACTCATTTTGAGGTGGTTCAAACCCAATTGGAAACAGCTCTTTTTGATTTAAGTGCATCCCAGTGGTCCAAGATCATTTTGGCATATGAACCGGTTTGGGCCATAGGTACGGGAGAAACCGCATCTCCGGATCAGGCGCAAGAAATGCATGCCTTTATCAGAGGTTTGATCGCTTCAAAATACATTCAGGAGGTGTCAGATGGTGTTTCTATTCTTTACGGAGGTAGTGTAAAACCAGCCAATGCATCGTCCATTTTTTCACAAGCAGATGTAGACGGTGGACTGATTGGTGGTGCCGCACTCAACGCAGATGATTTTACGGCTATCATTCAATCAGCATAAATGGCGCTTGTCTACCTGGAAATTGACCTCAGACTGACCCCAAGAGATCCTTGGTGGGAGATAATGATCGCTCAAATGGGATCAGTAGGTTTCGAAAGCTTTGTCGATACACCCCAGGGTTTTAAGGGCTATATTCCTCAGAATGATTTCCAAGAAAAAGATTTTCTTCAAATCGATGTCTTTGATATTAAGGGGCTGGAGATTGAGTGGGATACCAAAATCATTCCCCCGGAAAATTGGAACCGTCAATGGGAAGAGAATTTTTCATCCATAAGGGTAGGGCAGCGCTGTGTGGTCAGGGCCGACTTTCACCCCCCAGAAAAAGTGGAGTATGAACTGGTGATCACCCCCAAAATGAGTTTTGGTACCGGACATCACGAAACCACACAAATGATGATTTCCTTTTTGTTGGACTTGAACTGCATCAATAAAACAGTTTTGGATATGGGAACGGGTACCGGGGTATTAGCCATATTGGCCGAAAAAAGAGGGGCAAAGACTGTCCTCGCATTAGATAATGACCCTTGGTGTGTGGAAAATACGCTGGAGAATTTGGAAATGAACCACTGTCAAAAGATCAGTGCTCAATTGAGCAGTTCCTTTCCAAAGAAAAACAAATACGATATGGTTTTGGCCAATATTAATACCAATTTGCTGTTAAAACAAATTAAAGGTTATTCACAAGTTTTAGTGCCTGGAGGGGATTTATTGATGAGTGGCTTTTATGTTGAAGATTTGGGTATAATTCAAAATGCCTGTGAAGCGGAAGGATTTAGATTTATTCGTAATTTAGATGTAAACAATTGGTTGGCAGCCCATTTTATCCTTTAATGAGTACCGAAAAGCCACAAATCGAAAAAGAAAATGAAGTAGATGTTCTCACCCAAGGTGAACGAGAACACAAAATCATCCTTTTTAATGATGATATCAATACTTTTGATCATGTGATCAAAACCCTTGTGGACTATTGTGACCATACCTATGAACAAGCGGAACAATGTGCCTATATTGTTCATTATACCGGAAAATGTACCGTGAAGACTGGTTCTTACGATGAGCTGGAACCCATATGTCTATTGTTATTGGGTGCCCAACTTTCAGCGGAAATACATTAATTACTTTTGTTTAATGTTTTTTAATTTTTATATAACAAATTAAAATACGAAATTTACAGAATGAATTATTTAACCCTATTAATCGCTCTTGTTTTTTTTATTAATCTTGGTAATTGCCAAAATGATAATACTATGGATCAAACTATCTATCAATTTAGAGTCAAAGACATTAATGGAAATACCTTTGATTTTGAAAATTTAAGAGGAAAGAAAATCATGATTGTTAATACGGCTTCTAAATGTGGCTTGACTGGACAATATAAAGGACTTCAGAAGCTTTACGACCGCTATAAAAACAGCGGCTTTGTCATTGTTGGTTTTCCTGCCAATGATTTTTTGTGGCAAGAGCCTGGAAGCGATAATGAGATCGCAGCCTTTTGTGAAAAGAATTATGGTGTAACCTTCCCCATGATGAGTAAGACGACCGTCAAAGGAAGTGAAATGCATCCGTTGTATCAATTCCTTACACAGGTTCGTAAGAATGGTGTAAAAAGTTCGACTGTTTCCTGGAATTTTCAAAAATACTTGATTGGTCAAGATGGCAAGCTCGAAAAAATCATCACTCCCAGAACAGCACCTATGAGCAAGGAAGTTATTGATTGGGTGGAGGAAGGCGTGTTGGCTATTAATCAACATTTGTGAAATTAGATATTTTATCCTTCGGCGCACATCCCGACGATGTGGAGTTGGGTTGTGGTGGTACCCTGGCCAAAGCTGTTGCTGAAGGCAAAAAAGTAGGTATCATTGACCTTACTCAAGGTGAAATGGCAACCAGAGGCAATCCCCAACTTAGGGCAAAAGAATCTCAAGCTGCTGCAGACATCTTAGGTGTTAGCTTTCGAGAAAATCTCAATTTTAAAGACGCTTTTATTTTTAACGACGAAAGTCATCAAATTAGGGTCATCGCTGCGTTGCGAAAATACCAACCTAAAATTGTTTTGTGCAATGCTGTAAGAGATCGCCATACCGATCATGCCAAGGCCTCTGATTTGGTTCGTCACGCTTGCTTTTTAAGCGGATTGCCGCGTATTGAAACGTGGGACGAGCAAGGGAATATGCAAACAGCTTTTAGGCCCCAACATGTTTTTCACTATATACAATGGGAGGAACTCAGCCCTGATTTTGTGGTTGACATATCGAGATTCTTACCCAAAAAAATGGGAGCTATTCGTGCTTTTCAGAGTCAGTTTTATGACAAAAGTGAGGAAGGGCCCCAAACACCCATAAGCTCTCTTAACTTTTTGGAAAGTGTAGCATCACGTGCCAAAAATATGGGAAGATTGATATATAAAGACGCGGCTGAGGGCTTTACGACAGATCGACTCCTGGGTGTAGAAAATTTTGATTGCTTACTCTAAATAATAGCAACAAATCATTAAATTTACATTCGATTATGGTGGTTGTAGCTCAGTTGGTTAGAGCGCTAGATTGTGGTTCTAGAGGTCGCCGGTTCGAAACCGGTCTTCCACCCTACAAAACCCCTCGAGAAATTGAGGGGTTTTCTTCCTAGCCTAAGCTCATCTCGAGACTACTCTCTTAGTGGGTAGGTATTTTAGTGTACCAAAACTACACTCACAACATGCAAAAAATAACAGGAGCAAAATTATAATAATCTTGCATTATAAATCTTGATTGTGATCAAATAAATGGATGGTTTTGTTTTTTTTAATAGATTATTGGAGGCTATAAAAGCGGATTAAGCGTCATTAAGTTACCTGCCGTTTTTATCGATATTTAAATATTTCTTGTCTGAGTTGAGTCTAATACGTTCTTCTCTATTAGCCAGGTCCCACAAGGTGTGAAAGATAAAACGAGCTCTTTTGGTGAGCAGGGGGTAATTGATTTTTTCTACGGTATCGGTTGGGAGGTGATAATCTTCGTGGGTGCCACTAAAGTAAAAGATTACAGGGATATCGTTTTTGGCAAAATTGTAATGGTCAGAACGATAATAATAGCGGTTTGCATAATGTCTGCCCCTTTCATAAACTTTTAACAATGGGTCATTATAACGAAAATCCAGATCTAAGTTTGAATATTTTTTGTTAATCGATATGGAAATGTCATGAAGGTCTTGGGAGAGGATGTCAGATCCTATAAGATATAAATAATCTTCATCATTGTCGTGAAGTGAATCATTTCGTCCAATCATATCAATATTTAAATTCACAATGGTTTGTTCCAGCGGGTAGAGTGGATTCTCGGAATAATAAGCCGAACCTAACAGGCCTTCTTCTTCACCAGTAACATGTAAAAAAACAATCGATCTCTTGGGTTTATAACCGTTTTCTAATCCAATTTTTACCGCCTCTGCTATTTCAAGCATGGTGACGGTTCCAGACCCATCATCATCGGCTCCATTGTTGATTTGCCCTCCTTCGATTCCAATATGGTCAAGGTGAGAAGTCAAAACGATGTATTCATTAGGAAATTCACTTCCCTTGATTATAGCGGCCACATTTTCTGTTGAGACCATTTTACCATCAACTTTCAAAGTCATTTCTTGAAAATAATTGTTGGTCCCCTCAGCCGCTTGGATATTTAAATTCATATAGTGGTCTCTCAAAAAATCTACGGCAATTTTTTGACCCTTGCTTCCTGTTCTTCTTCCTTCAAAGTAATCAGAGGCATACACGTAGAGGAGTTCCATGAGCTCCTGCTCAGTAATGGATTGGGCAAATTCAGTGACCCTGGAATCTTGCCCTTTAAGTAAGGTGCAAAAGCAAGTGATAAAAATGAATATGTATCGAATCATTTTAGAATATTTTCTTTTGTGTGATTTGAAGATTGATGCCATCCCAAAGGTCAATTCGCTTTTGGAGAGCGTCTTTGGAGGCGGAAATGGCCTCTTCCCATATATGAGGGTCTGCACCGCAAAGGTTTTTAATCATATCGAGTGCCATGGGGCCGTGGGAATCACCGTCGACCTCTATGTGTCTTTCAAAATAATAGATGATCTTATCAAAATTGTGCTCATTTTCTCGATTCATTCTTTTGATCATAGAGATGAACATGTCCGGAATTAAATCTTCTCTTCCAAAAGTAAAAACTGCAGCGATTTTGTGGGTTTTACCTTCTTCAATAATACGGAAGGTGAAATTCAAAAAATCGGCCACGTGTGCAGGTAATTCTGCTTGATCTATGGTGTCAAAAATATCATTTCCCTCTCTAAGCTGATACAATAGTTTTTGAATGCCTCGGGTGTCGGCATCAATCTGTTTCATGGCATTAAGGTACATTTCGAAATGACTGACCGAATTCCCATGCTTATCCAAATCGGTTTCCTCCCCCCAAACAATCTCATTTATCAGCCTGGCGGCAGAATTGTTATCAGGGGGTTGCCAGGGTAGGGTAGTAGTGGTCAAATCCAATTGTAACTTTTTAACCAATGACATGAAATCCCATACGGCATACACATGAGATTCCATGAATTGTTTTAAATTGTAAATAGAGTTAATGTTAACGTAAATGGGATGGGTCATAAGTTGACCCCTAAGTTCTGAGATTTCTGTTTTTAAATTTTCAATCATTTATCAGCTTCATTTTCATATGCTAAATTAATTATAAATCATTACACTCATTATATTAAATTCTACTATATTAAGGTTAAGCTTAAATTGAGTATAAACATATGAAAAGCGATGCAAAAGATAAGTCAAACATCATTTTTTTTGACGGAGTTTGCAATCTGTGCAACTTTTGGGTAAAGTATGTCGTGAGGAATGACCTAGATGGTGTTTTTTATTTCTCAAACCTACAATCTGAGTTTGCTAAGAATTTCCTAACAAAAAACAATATCAACTCTGATTTTGAAACCATTATTCTCTTCACAGAGGGAAGGTTTCTTAAAGAATCAGATGCTGTGGTATCCATTTTATTTAAAATAGGTGGATTCAACAGGTTCCTGTCGAGAATAATTAAACCTCTACCGATCAAATTCAGAGATTGTCTTTATAAGTTTGTATCAAGGAATAGATATAGACTTTTTGGAAAGAAAGAATATTGTGTAATTCCTGATCAGAATGTAAAAAAAAGGTTTCTCTAAACTTCTTCTAATTTTTCCAAATATTGAAATTTAATTATAATTTTTTATTTAGAATTCTTCTAAATAATTTTTATTTTTGTTTCTTCATTTGTAAATTTGAGGATCCATGGATAAACGCTCAGTTGAAAAAAAATTATACAACTTAAAAAATGTCATTTTTTGTACTCTCACATTCTTTTTGCTTGGAACCTTGACAGAATTATATCTAATTAATCATTACACCGAGATTTTTCAAATCATTCCAATTGTTTGTATTACATTTTCTATTTTCAGCTTTGTTGTTCTTATTTTTAAAGTCTCAAGATCTACAGTTAAATTATTTAAATTTTCTTTGTTTACAACTTCTTTAATAGGTTTATTAGGTGTTTTTTTTCATCTTAATTCCAATTATGAATTTGAAAAAGAAATGAAACCATCAAGTGATAGTTGGGGTCTGTTTGTTGAAAGTTTATCAGGAGCGCTTCCGGCTCTTGCCCCGCTTAATTTAGTTGTACTCTCCATGGTAGGGTATTCATATATTTTAATTTTAAAACAAAACCAATGAAAAAAAAGCTTTTTTATTTAATATGTCTTTTGTTAGTAAATTCAATACTAATATCGTGTAATGAACCTCCATCCAAAAAAAACCACAACAACTATAATCTTGATGAAAATCAAAATAAACCCGAATCGGTATTAAATATTAATCTTGCTAATGAATCTAATTTAGTTGACTTAGGATTATCATCTGATTTAGTAAATGAAATTTTAGCAAATCAACCATTTTTAAATTTTTCTAACCTTACATTATTATTAGATGGTAATTACAATGAAGAACTTTTTAGAAAAGTCTTTTTACCATTAAACCTTAATACAGCAAATGAAAGTGATTTTCATATGATCCCAGGAGTTGGAAAAAAAATGGCTCATGAATTCGTTGAATATAGACCCTATTCAAGTATTGAGGAGTTCAAGCGAGAAATAGGAAAATACGTTGATGATAATGAAGTAATTCGATATTTAAATTATGTGTTTGTTCCAGTGGAATTAAATAGTTCTAAAGAATCCGATATTAAAAATTTACCTGGTGTTGGGAACAAGATGGCTCATGAATTTATTGAATACAGGCCATATAAAAATATTACACAATTTAGGCGTGAGATTGGTAAGTATGTGGATGAAAAAGAGTTAAATAGACTTGAGCGATTTGTCTATTTAAAAGAAAATTGATCAAATTATATATATTTTTAAACTCTTATTCTTCTGTACTCCTCTCATATGAAAACCCTCCTTTTTTTCCGCTTGACCATGACTTAAACTCAACACTAAGATAAATGTCTTGCTCAATAAGATGTAAAACTAATTTCTTACCAACAATGTATTGTGGTTTCACCGCTAAACGAAAATCTTTGAAATCAAGAGAATCTATTTGATTTAAATTTCCAACAGCCCACTCAGTTCCTATTGGACTTTTATATTTATCTGCTTCATTTTCTTTTGTAATGTTAAAAATTTGACCTCCACTATTGCCTCTTGATATAATTACATTTTCAGTAATACTATCTTGATTAGCTTTTACAAGTTGGTTAGTATTGTCTTTCTTTTCAAAAAATTTTACTGGACCATTCCAAATGTTAGATAAACTCGTGTCATTGGTTGTGTTTTTTTCTTTTGAGCAACTTATTATAAAAGCTAAAATTAATGTGTAAAAAAAATAATTTCTCATATTCATATCACTTATGTTAATTGTTTGAAATTATAGGTTTGAAAGGTTATCTATTGTTTAAATTGAATTGTTAAATAGTAGTTTCTTGGAGGGGAGGGTATTATTCCAGGACCGGGATATCCTGTAGCTCTTCTAGTAAAATAAACTTCATTGGCTAGGTTATTAATTCCAGTTTCAATTTTAAATTTTCCAAAGAGATAATTTGCTGATAAGTCAATAATTTGGTAACTAGGAATTTTACCTATTACTCCACTTAAAGTGCCCTCCACAGCATTAGATGCGTCAGAAAATTGTTCTCCTACACTTGTTAGCTGAAAACTCGTGTAAAAGTTTTTAAAACCAAACCTTGTTCCTAGTTTGTAATTATGCGTAGGTATAAACTCAACTTTTTTGCCTTCAATTCCGGGTTCGTCCGATCTTACATACTCAGAATTGATAGTCGAGAAATTGAAAAACAAAGAAAGGTCAATAGATGCATTGTTTTTCCAAATTAGTCTGTCTAAATTTAACTCAGTTAAGGACTCAACCCCCATAATAAGTGCGTCTCCTATATTACCCCTTTGACTTTTAACCCTAAAATATTTGTCTACAACAGGGGTAAAACCAATTCGATCATTATATCGTAGGTAGAAAAAATTAGTATCAAATGATAAATAGTTTTTTAATTCACCTCTGATTCCAATATCTGCCGTTATTCCATCTTCATCCTTAATGTTGGGATCAATAATAAACGCTGGATTAAAAATACTAATATCTGCAAATGTTACAGAGCGATAGTTTTCTGAGGCATTTATATATAATTCAAATTTATTATCAATTTTATAATTGACGCCAATTCCAAATAAGAAAAAATTTCTCTTATTATTGAGGTTTTCAAAAATAGTTAAATCTTGTATTACATTGCCAGCTGCATCAAAATTTATTTTTCTGTAGTTACCATCACTTTTAGTGTCAATTATCTCATACCTTAAACCAGGTGTAATAGAAAAATTGTCATTAATGTAAAAAATATGTTCAGAGAAAAAAGCTAAATTTTTGTTTGGGTAAAAGTAAAACGACTGACTAGGATAGTCGGGGAAATCTGTATTATAAAAATTAAAATCAGGTCCTATTGTATCATTTCCTGCACCTTGTTTTGAGTCATTTTTTGCATAATACCATTTATTACCTAGTAAAAAAATAACCTTTTTTCCTAAAAATGAATATTGACTTAACCATCTTGTTTCAAAACCATAATTATTGAAATTCCCATAGATTAAATCTCTTTCTTCACCAGGATCGATCTGGTTAACTCTATTGCTTCTGAAGCCTAAAGCTTTTCTTTTTGCTTTTAGACCAAATAGTTGGAATTGAATGTTACTTGTTTTAGAGAAAGAATGATTAATAACAGTTTGATATAGAAACCAATTTAAACCAAACCAATTTCGTTCCCTATTACTCTGAAAGGGGTTTTTATAAAACATGTCATCACTTAACCCACCTGCCTGTTGAGCCAAATAGTTTAAAAATGTAAATTCTGATTTTATAGAAGTTTTTGAATTGAAATCATATTTAAATTGTAAAAAATAATTCCTTGAATTAAACCTGCTATTTGAACGGAAACCATCTCCGCTTTTGAAATTAAAATAGCTTAGATATGAAAATGATTTTATCTTTCCGCTAATTTGGGAAAAGTTTGTAAAGAGATTGTTGCTTCCGTAAGTGTTTCTTGTTTTAAAATTAAATCCTCTGCTAGGATTTGGTTCAATTAATTTGAAATTGACAAGTCCTCCAAATTGAGTTCCATATTGAAGTGATGCAGCTCCTCTTACAATTTGAATTTCTTTTACAGCCTCTGCAGGGGGAGAGTAATAACTTTCAGGGTAGCCTAAAACGTCAGCACTGATATCATATCCATTTTGCCTGGTATTAAAATTTGAAGTTCTATTTGGATCAAGCCCTCTACCACCAATATTTAATTGAATACCTGCGTCGTCATTTTGATAAATATTTAGTCCTGAAATTTGGGAGTAAATTTGTCTAGAATTATTTGAGGCTATATTTGCAGTTAATTGTCCAACTTGAATTACTTCTGTTTTTTTTCCAGCATAAATTGAGGTTCCCTCGAAATCACTGAGCCTTGTAAGGTTAAAAACCTTTTTTCTCTCAGAATTTAAAACTACTTCATTAAGCTCATTTGATTTATTTATAACTATGTAAATAGGTTGATCTGACTGTTTATCTTTTAAAATAAATTCAGTAACAGGGAATCCTTCTAAGTAAAAATAAAGTTTAGCAGGATATTGATAAATATATATTTCAACAATTGAGCCAATTTTAGCTTCCTTAATTAGACCAATTTTAGAGTCATATATTTTTACACAATTTTTTTCTTCGGGCATAAATGGGCTGTCATTTTTTAGCTCAAATCTTACGAGATCTTGACAAAAAATTTGATTAAATAAAAGAAGCATTAAACTAAAAACCTTTAATCTCATCATTAAAAGGTATTATCCATTGTTTATTTGAAAAGCTATCATTATAATCTAGGAGATTTATTTCTGGGTCAACGAATTGTTGACTTTTTCTACCATTTAAAGCTACATAGCTGTCAGTACATACTTTTATGTTTTCAACCCCTCTTTTTTTATAAAAATCTCCTAGATAATGCGCGAATTCTAGAATAAAATCCGGCTGAAAACTCATCTGTTTTTCTTGAAATTCAGTTAAGAATTCATCATTGTTGACATAAAATTGTTTTTTTGTAACACTATCAATAATTCTAAATTGAGTGTATCCTCTTTTTTCCATTAACATTACCCTCCAGGAAAATCGGTATCCCTGCTCGTGCCAAAATAATTCACCTGGATAAAAAATATATCTAAGAGGAAAAATAACTTGTATTATAATTAACAATGAAATTATTGAAAACATTGTTCGTTTGAAACTATTGTAATTAGCCCTTAAATTTATTTGTAATTTAATTTTTGATTTTTCAGCTAGAAATTGTTTGAATAAGTGACGTAAATATCCAATAATATTTTTATGAAAATCAGCGGAGAAAAAAATCAGGGCAGATAAAATCATTATGTACGGAAACATTCCAATTGGAAATAAAAATGCTGTGAATAAATGAAATATAATAACCAAAGAAAAACCAAACCATCGTAAACGTTTCGATAAAAGTAAAAATGGAATGGATAGGTCATATAACATACCACCCCAGCTCATCAAGTAGTGGGTTATTTTCTTTTGAAAAATATAATTACCAAAAATTGGAAAATCATATTTTGAAGAAATCCATATGCTAAGTGGCTGAGCCTCTATTAGCCAATCTGAGTTTAACTTTGCAATACCTGCAAAAAAATAAACAATTACTATCAAGCTTTGGATCGAAGTGATATAAAATCTTGGTACAGAACGATATGTTATCTTATTTCTGAAGTTATCTAATGAGAAATAAGCATTTGCCGGAATAAAACAAAGAATTAAAGATAAAATACTAACAAAATAGTAGTGATTTAAATAAGTTGTTTTATCAATAAGTTCAATATAGGTGAAAGAAAGAAAAAAAATAATTATCGCAGCCCTGTAATATAGGCCAAGAATCAGAAAAAAAGAACTTAATCCGCAAATAACAAAAAGTAAATAAATATTACTTCCTGGGTCAGTTACCCACTCAAAACCATAATATTTAAAATGAAATGCTGGGTCGATATAAAGTTTTTCAATCCATCCTTTCGACCAAAATCTAATAATACTGAAAAGCATCATTAGGCCAAAACAAATTCTAAAAACTGCAAGTGGCGCAGCACTTACCGATTGGCTTAAATATTTTTTTGATGAATAAAATTTTGAATACAATTCGTTTAATATTAATCTCCATCTGCGTCAGCATAGTCTACAGCAATATTTAAAGCCTGAAGCATATCAACTTTGAGGAGAACAACCGCAGTTTGTATATCATCATAAGTTTTAAGGACTTTAATCAAGTCAGATTCAATTTGATCAGAAAAGTTATTATCTAACTCATTGATGCTTTTCTCTGCATCTATTAATTGGTTATTAATTTTATCAGATAGTAATTCTTCTTTGTCTTTCTCAACAAAATCAAGATATGATTTTAAACCAAGACCTTCTAATTCGTCATCTTTGTAAGATTCCCCGTTAAAAAATTTCTTTATTGAGGTCATAGCCTCTAGAGCAAACACCTTTGAGAAGTTTTTGCTGTAAAAACCTTCAACCCTGTCTGGAAGTGCTCCACCAGAAAAAACACCGGCTGGAATTCCAAATTTATTAGCCCTAAACCCTTTTTCATAATAATAAATAAAATCATTGACCATCATATTTAAATTTGACGATGCAGTATTATCAACTGAATTTACAAATTCGCTTTTTGCCTGATTCCAGTCTTCATTTACAGTTTTTACATTAGCTTTTAAATCCTCGATAAGGGCTCCTAAATAATTCATTACCTTGTCATTTTCTTTGTAATGGTCAATTACCTTGACTGGGTCGTTGTCTATTCCATAGAGCAAGTAATCCATAGTAGGAAATCCCTGGGCAGCGTAGTTGTTTGGGTTTTCTAGATCATATTGACCATTGTCAATATTCTGATTTACTCTTACTGTATCTACGGGATATATGTTTGACCTAAATATTAAATAATCTTCCATCGATTTTCCAATATTATACATTTCAACATGTTGCCAAAATTTATATGAATTAAGCCATTTATTCCTTAATTCTTCAAGGTTGTGTTCAGTAATATTAATTTTAAATAGCTCATAAGATTCCTTCAGTTCAGTTAGACTTGTATTCAAATTATCATAAGATGGTATAATAATTTCCTCAGTAACAAAAGTCATCATTTTTACTCGATCAAATGAGTTGTTATTCTCTGATTGATCATCTTCCGTCCCTTTGGAAGTCTCTCCTTGGTTAATATCTTCAGTTTGACTTTGCTGATTGAATGTAATTCCTGATGTGGCTGAGTCATCATCAGATTTACTACATGCAATAAAAAGAATTAAAAAACTTAAAACTACAATTGATAGTATTTTATAATGTCTCATTTACTAAAAATTTAAAAGTTATTGGGTCTGCAATAGCGGACCCAATAACTTATGAATAGAAAATTAACTTTATTTATCTGAGGCGTTTTTTACTATTTCGTGCTTAGACCAGATGCAGCGTCAATTTGATCTGCCATTGCATTTAATTCAGCAGAAGTCCTATCCCAAAAGCCGTCTCCTTTTTCCAAATCTTCAAGCATTTTATTAACTTCAGCATTGGTGAAATAAGGGTCCCCGTCTTCATTCATTGTAAATTGTAGAGAGAGAACAAAGCCATATCCTTCAGATAATGCATGAAATGCATCAGCCATTGTTCCAGAGTCGATTTTACTTCCTCCGGACCTTAAATAATATGCTGCCCTATATCCTATTACTTTAGACAATGCAACTTTTATAATCTTAGCCTGTTTGTCTTTTAATTCGTAATCTTTAGCTACAATGGAAGCTCTACCAAGCTTAAAGGCGTCATATATAACTTTATCATCTCCAGGTATGTCATTTTTAGCCAAATATTTAGCTACCAGAACACCTCCTGAAACATTCTCAGAGTATTGATCACTCTCACCATAAAGGTATCCAAAACCTTCATCCCAATAATGTTCCATTTTTGTAACATTTGCCGCTGATGCACCAGGGGATGTATATTCATAAACCCCATTATCATTGTTAGCAATGTTAGTACCCGCATCAAGCTTACCTCTCCAAAGGTAACCGTTAATTATTTGATCGGTAACTAAAGCACCCATAAGTGATTTGGTAAAAATTTGATTCATTTCGAACCCTTTAGCATCTATGTGAACTGTTCTACCTCCTGGGTCAGTGAGTTTTCCTGCTACCCCTTTTGAGGCGTCATTATTATAATTGGGAAATACATCATTAACAACCCTTGTAATAAAGGCTTGTATTTGAGGTTTAACAGTGGTAGATGCGTAGCTACTTGCACCAGTTTTACCACCTACATTTTTTCCTGTGAGCGAGGTATCTGAAAAACCAATTCCGTCATTAAACATTGCTAGGATGTCGGCTTCAGTTCTGGTCGGATCACTAAAAGCTGCGTGTAGCTCACCAGCCATTTTAAGGCGGGTGGTTTGTCCGGTGTAGTATACTGTAGATACACCATTTCTGGTAAATTCATATTCAGAAGGGGGGAGGGGGTCATCATTAACTTGATTTGCATTTGCCTCAGCTTGCTCCTGAAATGCATTATTCACGGCTGTCTCAGCAGCCTCATCAACAGTAGATGCAACTGCGCTAGCGGCAGCTGTTGCAGCAGCGTTAGCAGCTTTTGTAGCTGCTTGATCAGCAATACTTTGGATGACAGAATCAGGAATTTCAACTAATTCTGTTTCTTTTTCACATGCGGAGAATAAAAGCCCCGCAATTAAAAACTTTGTAATTAACTTTTTCATATTGTAAATACGTTATTTATAATTAGTCTAAATAAATTTAGGCAAATATAAAATTAAATTCTTACAATAGCTCAAATTTCTTAATTTATTTTGATTAAATCTAAATAAACACAAGAATAAAGTTAAATAATGAATAACTATGAGAAATCAATAAATAATTCATATTTAGATTGGATTTTTTTCATCTAAATAAACTTTTTTATCAAAAATCCATGATCAGATCCTGCAATATTTTAATGATATTATTCCTATTTTGATTTTATCAGCTGATAAACAGCCCAGAAAAGTTAAAATGGTAAAAAGAATTTGATCAAACAGATTCCATCTTTATAAGATCATTTGCATATATGATTATTAGCAAAGGAAATTGGTTAATTATTTCCGTATATTTACATGCAATTAGTTTTAAATTAATTGCTTATGATTCCCTCCGATAAATTTGTTGGTAAAGGTCTCACTTACGACGATGTATTGCTGGTGCCTTCCTTTTCAGAAACACTTCCACGTGAGGTGTCAATCACCTCTCGTTTTTCCAGAAACATCCGTTTAAACGTCCCCATTGTATCTGCGGCGATGGATACGGTAACAGAAAGCAGAATGGCCATTGCAATGGCACAAGAGGGAGGCATTGGGGTATTGCATAAAAACATGACCATAGAGGATCAAGCAAACAAGGTAAGAACCGTAAAAAGAGCGGAGTCGGGAATGATCATTGATCCTGTGGTGTTGACTATTGATTCATTTGTCAAGGATGCCAAAGAAAACATGTCACACTACAAAATTGGAGGAATTCCCATAGTGGATGACCAAAATCGCTTGTTGGGAATCGTCACCAATCGAGATTTGCGCTTTGAAAAAAATGATTCCCGACCCATTTCGGCAGTTATGACTTCTGAAAATCTTGTTACAGTCAAGGAGGGGACTTCGCTGGAAGAGGCTGAGGTTATCCTTCAAAAACATAAAATTGAAAAACTGCCTGTGATCAACTCCAACAATATTTTGGTGGGCTTGATCACTTTTAGAGACATCACAAAACACAGGGCAAAGCCCAGTGCCAATAAGGATGAATTTGGTAGATTGCGTGTAGCGGCCGCAGTTGGTGTGACTGCCGATTTATTAGAACGCACTTCTGCCTTGGTCACCTCCAATGTGGACGCCGTAGTCATTGATACAGCGCACGGACATAGCAAAGGGGTTGCTGCAGCTCTAAAAAACGTTAAGGAAGCTTTTCCGGATTTGGATGTAGTAGTAGGTAATATCGCTACTGCAGCTGCGGCCAAATATCTTGCAGATCTTGGGGCAGATGCCGTCAAGGTAGGGATTGGTCCCGGTTCCATTTGTACCACCAGGGTAATCGCAGGTGTGGGATACCCACAACTCTCAGCTATCACTGAGGTGTATAAAACCCTTGGAGGTTCCGACATTCCCATCATTGCCGATGGAGGGATTCGTTATACCGGAGACATTCCCAAGGCAATCGCTGCAGGAGCAGATGCTGTCATGTTGGGGTCTCTGTTGGCTGGAACCCAAGAATCTCCTGGAGAAACTGTCATTTTTGAAGGAAGAAAGTTTAAAACCTATCGTGGAATGGGTTCTGTAGAAGCCATGAAAAAAGGCAGCAAAGACCGTTACTTTCAAGATGTTGAGGACGATATCAAAAAGTTGGTTCCCGAGGGTATTGTTGGTAGGGTTCCCTATAAAGGAGATTTGAATGAAAGCATTCACCAGTTTACTGGGGGGCTTAAAGCAGGGATGGGTTACTGCGGCACTAAAGACATAAGGACTTTACAAGAAAAAGGACAGTTTGTGACCATTACTGCATCTGGAATCAAAGAAAGTCATCCACACAACATCAGTATCACCAAAGAAGCTCCTAACTACAGCCCCTGATCAATGAGCGACAATTTTGTGTGTAAAAATTCTATTGTCGGTGGTTTCGATCCGAATGATGTAGAGATTTTGTCTTTCAAGATTGATCGGGATGACTACCTTAGAAAAGTCTTGAATATTCATGTCCATGATCATATTTCCAATGATAGAATAAATTTTGAGGTTACCATTGACATGAATACCCTTAATGAGAAGGATGTTGTCTTGATAAATAACGTTGAAGGCATCGTCAGATTTGAATATCTGCTTCGCGTTGAAAATAGTGGAAGAAGGATTAGGACTAGCTTTGAAGAAAACTAATAAAAATATTAAAAAGCAAAAAGAGAGTAATCTATTTTTCACTGCTTTTAATTTATTGCAATTTACAAATTCTTTTAATAAGTTCAAAAAAATATTAACATGTTAAAACATTTAAAATCAATTAATTATAAACTTTATTAAGAATGATAAATTTAATTGTTAATAAATCATGCAATATTTTGAAAAAAAACCGTTTCAATTGCGATGAGGTTAATTAATTGTTTACAACTTTCAAAATGGGTTATTTTAACTTGCCTTTTGGTCTTTTTGACCTGCTGTGATTCCATTAGTTCTTCCAATCAAGATCGTCTGATCGCCAGGGCTGAAAACCACTACCTATATCTATCTGATATCAAACGGAATTTTGAACATTTCGTCTCTGAGGAGGACAGCTTGATTAAGGTTAGTGATTACATCAATAATTGGGCACGTCAGAAATTACTTTATGAAAAGTCCATGATAAACCTGCCGGAGGATAAAATCACCGAGTTGACAAATATGGTTGATGCATACAAAAATACCTTGTTCATGAATGCCTACCGGGAGTTTGTTCTAAAGTCTACAATGGATACCCTTACAACCAAGTCGATGATAAGTGCTTTTTACAAGTCCAACAAGCGAAATTTTTTATTAAAAGAACCCATTTACAGGATAAGACATCTGTCTTTTCCTTTGGATAACGTGGATCGCCTAGAGATTATCCGTCGTTTTAAAAGATTCGATGTGGAGGATGTCAGTTTTCTTGATTCGCTTTCTTTTCAATTTTCCAATTACTTTATCTCAGATTCCATATGGCTGAACCGAATTGAGGTTAGAGACCAATTGCACTATATTGATGCTCAGAAACAAAAACTACTTTTAAAAAGCCCGGATTATCATGAAGTGAAAGACAGTTTAGCTTTATATTTGTTTCAGTTGGTCGATCGATTGGATCGGGGCAATGTCGCTCCCGTTTCCTATTTAGAAAACACCATAGGGGACATTGTGTTTAACCAAAGAAAACTTGAATTTTTAAGATCATTTGACAATGATATTCTACAAGATGCTATCAAAACTAAAAAATTTGAAAAATATTAAGTCACTATCAGTAAGTTGTTTATTAATTTTCACATCAATAAACACTTTAATAATTAATGCCCAAGGGAACCAAATTGTAAAACCCAAAAGAATCAAGGTGGACGGTGTATCGGCTGTGGTTGGAGACTATGTAATACTCGAATCTGATATAGACAAAGCCATAGTAGAAATGGAGTCACAGGGGATTTCTTCCAAAAACATCACCCGCTGTGAGTTGTTGGGGAAGTTGATGGAAGATAAACTCTACGCTCACAATGCCGTTCAAGACAGTTTGGAAGTGAGCGATCAAGAAATCTACGATTATGTGGATCAAAGTATTGCCTACTTTACGGATCAATTGGGGAGTATTGAAAAGGTTTTGGAATTCTACAAAAAACCAGACGAGTTGTCTTTTAGAGATGAACTGTTTCAAATCAACAAGATTCAAAAGCTGTCCTCCATGATGCAGTCCAAAATTGTTGATGAAATTGAGATTACTCCAGAGGAAGTAAGAAGTTTTTTTAGTCAAATTCCTTCAAACGAACTTCCAACCTTTGGAACGGAGTTGGAAATTTCTCAAATCATAATGGAGCCTGAAGTCAAGGAAGACGAAAATGAGCGAATCATCAATCAGCTCAGATCATTTAAGGTTGATGTAGAAGAAAGGGGTTTAAGCTTTTCTTCCAAAGCGGTTTTGTATTCGCAAGACCCTGGATCCCGATCCAGTGGTGGTAAATACACCCTACATAGAAAAAAACCTCGAATGGTGAAGGAATTCAGAGACATCGCCTTCAGTATGCAAGAGGGGCAAATCTCAGATCCTTTTAAAACAGATTTTGGCTGGCATATTCTTATGGTTGATCGTATTAGAGGACAAGAGATTGACGTCAGGCACATTCTTTTGACTCCCAAGGTCAATGAGGAGCAATTGGAAGAAGCGAGAAAACTTTTGGATACCTTGAGAACCAGAATCATTGAAAAAGAAATCACTTTTGAAAAAGCTGCATTTCAGTTCTCCAGTGAGAAAGAGACTCGACTTAATGGCGGATCGATCATCAATCCCACCACGGGTGATAGGAGGTTTGAATTGACCAAAATGGACCCCGTACTTTACAATCAGATCAGAGACTTAGAAGACGAGCAGATTTCGGTTCCCTTATTGGAAGAAGACCGATCCGGTTTAAAGAAATACAAAATTCTCAAGGTTACCAATCGATACGATGAACACACTGCCGATTATTCCAAGGATTATGTTAAAATAAAAGAATTGGCCCTTAAGGAAAAGAAGCTAAAAGCTATCAAGAAATGGATGGAAGAAAAAATAGAATTGACTTACATCAGCCTCAACAAGGACTTTAGTGACTGTCAGTTCAATAACAATTGGAGGAAAAAGTAATCAGTTTTTAAAGTACTTCATCGGCACCCATAACATACCAAAACATTCTCCACCTTTCTTACCCAAGTGCTTGTGGTGAATCTTGTGTGCTCTTCTAACTGCTTTTGCATAACGACCGTTGGCGTTTCTAAACCATTTAAATCTTTGGTGGATAAAAATATCGTGTACCAAAAAATAAGTCATGCCGTAAATAAAAATTCCAATACCTAAGGGTAATCCTGCCCAAAAATTGTACTCCCCCCAAATGATAATAAGTGAAGTACTGACCACTGCGTAGAAAATAAAGAACAAATCGTTGCGTTCGAACCAAGACTTATGATCTTTTTTGTGGTGATCCTTGTGAAGTACCCATAAAAAACCGTGCATGATATATTTATGGGAGAACCAGGCCATAAATTCCATGATCAAAAAGGTAATGCACAAAATGGCAATCCATAGAAAAGTTTCCATTTATAATAGGTTTAAGTGAAATTTGATATAGGATCGGGCCAATAAGCTCATTTTTTGATAATTTGGCACGCGTATTCTCGCCGATTGAATTTTATTTGAGGGAGTCTTTTTGAGTTTAACGAGTAGCTTTCTGTAGTATTCATATGCTGTATAAACACCCAAACGGGCATTTTCGGGTAACATAAAAATACCCTCCAGCGCATGATCAAAATCCTTTTCTATATCTGCGATAATGGAAGCCTTACTTTTTTCGTCAAATTCAGTAAGATTCAAATTTGGGAAATAAGTACGATCCAAAAACTCAAAATCTGCATTTAAATCTCTAAGGAAATTTACTTTTTGAAAAGCACTTCCCAAGGCCATGGCTTGAGGTTTTAAGCGCTCAAATTTATCCAAATCTCCTTCGACAAAAACATTAAGACACATCAACCCTACCACATTGGCAGAGCCATAGATATATTCTTGGTATTCTTCCTTGGTGCTATATTTTTGTTTGTATAAGTCCATTTTCATACTTTTTAGAAAAGCATCGATCAGGTCTTGCTGTATATTATTTTGATGAACGGTATATTGAAAAGAATTGAGGATGGGATTTAAGCTAATCTTATTTTCCAATCCGTGAGCTAAATCTGTTTCAAACCTTTTCAAAAGATTTTTTTTATCAAAATTGTGAAAACTATCAACGATTTCGTCGGCAAACCTTACAAATCCATAAATGTTATATATGTGTTTTTGGTACTTACTCGCCAACATTCTAGTTCCTAGCGTAAATGATGTGCTATAGCGTTGAGTAACAAGTTTGCTACATTCGTAGGAAACAGAGTCAAAAAAATTTTTCACTTTTAAATGTAATTATAAAGCGTTATTGTTTAGTAAAATTAAGAAAAAACAATATATAATGGAAGGTCACACAAAAATAGAAGCCTCAAGAAATTTTTGCTGGAATGCATCTACCGTTTTAAATAAGTGAATGTTTTTGGGGAGATTGGCCAAATCGAGATGTACCTGTTGAGGACCCATAATGGCCAACTGTGCATTACCACCTTTGATGATTTTTTGATAGAAATCTTCAACATAATAGTTGATAATATGCTTATTTGGTTCTACGGTCAAATAGGTTACAAAACACAGATCACTATTAAAACTCAACAGGGTTTCCAAACTTTCCGTCTGTAAAGATTGCCCAAGAAATATGGTTCTGAAGCCGTACTTGAGTATGAAATAATTTAAAAATAATATACCCAATTCATGTATCTCGTCTTCTGGCAGGTATAAAACAAAAACCTTATTGTTGTGTTGGGGGATGTGTTCTTTTTGCAGGGATTCAGTTTGAATGTGAATCTTTTGCTTGATTAAATTGGTGATGAAATGCTCGTGTGAAGGACTAATGGCATTGGTTTGCCAAAGGATCCCCAATTCATTCATCAGGGGCATAAATATATTTATAAATACAAAATCAAAATCATTATGTAAAATGATTTCCTCGAAAGTAGCATCAAACAAAATAGTATCAAAGTTGACCATCGAAAGCTTTAATGCATTGATGGATACTTGTTCGGAATTGGATTTGAGAGCAATTTCTCTGACCATAATGGGAATTTCCTCTTGATCGAGACTAGCAATTTTAGAAATCTTAAATCCATGATTGTAAAGTAAAGTAATGTTTAAGAGTTTTCGGAGGCTCTTTAGGCTGTACCTTCTTATATTGGTATTAGTCCTGTCTGGACTCAATAATTCATATCTTTTTTCCCAAATACGGATGGTGTGAGCCTTAATCCCAGATATATTTTCAAGGTCTTTGATGGAGAAATTACTTTTTACCCGGCTCATATTGTTCAACTTTCATTGTCAAAAGCTTAAACAAAGTTAAGAATATTTTTTAAATAACATCAAAAAAACGTAAAAAGGGTAAAAGTGCGCACAAGAAGACTCGAACTTCCACGGGATTTAACTCCCACCAGGCCCTCAACCTGGCGCGTCTACCAATTCCG
>CESO01046267.1_pt1 | contig 121583 bp, 108 predicted proteins | sample 356341 | NCBI WGS metagenome assembly CESO01 (sample SAMEA2621812, study PRJEB7988) | marine metagenome | biome: marine biome (ENVO:00000447); feature: deep chlorophyll maximum layer (ENVO:xxxxxxxx); material: "saline water (ENVO:00002010), including plankton (ENVO:xxxxxxxx)" | depth 35 m | reverse complement strand
TGAATGCTGTGCTCTAACCAACTGAGCTATGTAGCCATCCGAGGCGCGCATTATTCATTTTGGCGGATACCTTGTCAAGCCTGTTGCCTTAATTTTTTGGCTGCCATTTCAATCGCTTAACCGGCCGTCTCGAAAGCCCTACTGACTATCCAGGTGCAAGGGGACGGTGACGGCTTCTGTGCCGCTGCTGTCCGAGGTGCTGACGTCGATAAGGTAGAGGCGCTGTGCGTCCAGGCCGCCGCGTTCGACCAGGTAGGCTTTGATCTCGGCGGCGCGGGCCTGGGCCAGGCGTCGCAGCATGAGGTCGTTGTTGCTCCAGTTGTCGAGCACTGCTTGGCGTAGCTGCGCCGCACGTTGTTCGCGGTCCAGCTCGCTCCATTCTGGTGGTGGCTGGCGTTTCAGTCGCGCGCGATAGATGCCTTCAAGCAGCGCGGGTTTGTCGTCTTCCTCCACGACCAGCTCATTGGGGCTGGCCGGTACGCGGGCGCCGCTGCGTTGCAAGGATTGGTACAGCAATTGCTGATACTCCGCTTCCAGGCGTGCGGCCGCCAGCAGTGGCCCGTCTTGCTGCACGGTACTGAGGCCTTCGATTTCCAGGGTCAGGGCCGGGCGTTCCTGCAGGGCACTGGCCAGCGTGTCGAGTGTTCGCTGGGCGTTGGCGTCCAGCTCTTTCTGTCCGGGAGCAAAGCTGACCTGGCTTAGGTCCTGATCATCGCCGCTGACCAGGCCGGCGATAAACTTGAAGGGCGCCTGGGTGGCGCGCAGCAGCAGGTTGCGCAGGGTTTGCCAGACTATCGGCATGACGCTGAACTGCGGGTCTTCGAGGTTGCCGGAGACCGGTAGCGAGAGGTCGATATTGCCTTTGGTGTCTTTGAGCAGCGCGACAGCCAGGCGCACCGGCAGGTCGACCGCATCCGGGCTATCCACTTTCTCACCCAGTTGCAGGCCTTCGAGCAGCAGCTTGTTTTCGGCGTTCAGCTGGCCCTGTTCGATACGGTAGCGCAGGTCGAGGTTGAGACGGCCTTTGCGAATGCGGTAGCCGGCAAACTTGCCGGAGTAGGGTGTGAGCGTGGTCAGTTCAACGTTGCGAAAACGGGTGGCGATGTCGAGGCTGTTAAGCGGATCGAAGGGGGTGAGGCCGCCTTGGATGGTGACCGGTGCATAGCGGTCTACCCGGCCTTCGATAGCCACACTGGCGACCAGCGGGCGCTGGTTGTCGATCGTGCCGATGCTGCCGTTGAGTTGGCCGAGTGCGGTAGCAAAGTTGGGGGTCAGGCTGAAGTCGGCGAAGTTGGCGGAGCCATCGTTGATGCGGATGCCGCCGATGCGCAGGGCCAAGGGGGACTTGTCGCTCGCTTGTGGCTGGCTTGCGGACGCTGATGCTACTGGTTGTTCGACCAGCAGGCCGCTGAAGTTGGTGGTCAGGTTTTCATTGATGATGAAGCGCACGTAGGGTTGCTGCAGGGTGACGCCGTCGATGCTCAGGCGATCGGTCTGGTAGTCGATGCCGCTGAGGTCCAGACGCTGCCATTTCAGCAGGTCGCGTTGGCGGGCGCTGTCGACAATGTGCAGCTGGTTGACATGGGCGTCGCCACTAACGCCGATGTCCAGTGGCTGCAAGCCTTTGAGCTGTACCTGCAGTTGGCTGCCGAGCAGGCCGCTGCGCAGCTGGATGCGCACCAGCGGTTCAACGTAGGTGCGCGCCAGTTGCAGGTTCAGGTCGCGGGTGTTGACCTGCAGGTTGGCCGTGAGCGGCGTCAGTGTAACGTCGCCGTTGGCCTGTAGCTGCCCACTGCCATTGACGCCGGTGTCCAGCGACAGTTGAAAGGGCGCCTGGCCCAGGCTGTCGAAGTCACGCAGGCTGAGGTTCAGCGGTGCGAGTTCCAGTGTCACATCTTCGGCTGGCTGGCGGTCTTGCAGGTGCAGCTGGTAACTGCTTAGGTCAGCCGCTGCGACCTGCAGTTGCCAGGGCGGCGGTGGCTCTGCAGGTTCGGTTGCTGAGGGTGTTGCGGTCGAGTCGCTGGCCGGTTCGTCAGCGGCGGTGCCCTGGTCTTCGGCGCTGCTGTTGTTCGCGTCCGCTGCCGCGGCTTCGTCGGCGGGGGGCAGCAGGGCTAGCAGGTCGATCTCGCCCTGCTCGGTGCGTGCGGCCCAGGCCTCAAGGCCCTCGCTTTGTATCGTGCCCAGGCGCGCCCGGCGCTGAGACAGGTCCAGCGAGCCCTCGGCGATGTTCAGTGTGGGGATGCGCAGCAGGGGCGCTTGCGCGGTCTGCAGATTGAAGTCCTGCAGGGTCAGCTGCGCGTTGCTGAGAGTGACGTCCGTGCGCTCGGACAGGTCAATCTGGTAGTCGGTACTGGCGCTCAGTGCGCCGCTTTGCAGGGTAACGGCCAGGCGTTCGCGCACATACGGCCAAATGGTTTGCAGCTCGGCAGCGTCAACGCTGACATGGCCCCTGGAGCGCAGCGGCAGCAGACTCAGTGAGCCTTGCCAGTCCAGGCGTGCGCCGTACGGGCCGCTGGCGGTGAGGGTCATGTTACTGTTGTTGTCGGGCAAGGTGCTGAGGTCGTGTAGCTCCAGCGACAGGTTGTCGTAGGCAAAGACCACCGGCTCGTTGGTGCGCTGGTCTTCGAAGAACAGGCTGTTCTTGATCAGCGCGATGCGATCCAGCTCAACGGGGAAGGGGCGAGAGTCGGTTGCGGGGGGCTCTGGCTCGCTGCGCTCGGGCAGGTTGAACAGCTGCAGCAGATTCAGCTCTCCGTCCCGGTTAAAACGGACGTCGCCGTGAGCGCGCTCAAGTTCTATGTCGGTCAGATGCAGTGCGCCGCGCCACAGGCTGTCCAGCGACAGGTTGGCGTACAGGCGGCGAAAGGCGATCTGCGGCGCGTCTGGCTCGCCGATATGCAGGTTCCAGAGGGTGGCTTCAAAGCTGAACGGGTTGAACTCGACCCGCTCCAGTTTGGCTGGTGCATTGGTCAGTTTGGCCAGCTGCTGGTTGGCAATGTGCAGCACGGTGGCTGGTAGCAGCAGCGCGCCAATCAGGGTGTAGGCAAAGGCTGCGATCAACAGCGAAACCAGCAGGCTTTTCTTGCTCAAGCGCATGGGAATATCGTCGCAAACAGGGGCACCAGATGAGTATGGCATGAGACTAGCGCTTTGCCGCTAGTCTTGCGTCTGGCGTATATGTCATGTGCCGGTCGGGGCCGGGCTTTTACAATAACGCGGTACAACAAAAATAATAAGGAAAGCGGCATGCGCAAGCTGGGTATCGGGATGTTATTGCTGATGTTGGTGCTGTTGACCGGATGGTGGCTGACTCGGCCGCCGTCTACCGACCTGATCTTTTATGGTGGCCCGGTGCTGACGGTCAATCAGCAGGATCAGGTAGCAGAGGCGCTGGCCGTCAAAGAGGGGGTTATTGTCGCCGTGGGCGACGTTGCGTCAGTGATGGCGCACCGCACTGCTGATACGCAGGTGATTGACCTGCAAGGCCGTGCGCTGTTGCCGGGCTTTGTCGGGGCACACGAGCACCCGACGCTGACGGCGGTGTTTGCCGGAGCACATGACCTGTCCGGCTTTACCCACCAGAGTAATGCGCAGGTCTGGTCGGCGCTGCGTCAGGCGATAGCCGCTACACCTCCCGGCGAGTGGGTTTATGCTGGTGGTCTGGACGCGATTTTGGTGCCGGATCTTCAGGTGCCGATGCGTGAGGCACTGGATACGCTGGCCCCGGATAACCCTGTGGTGCTGATTTCTCAGACGTTGCACTCGGCCTGGGCCAACTCCATGGCCTTCCGTGAGGCGGGAGTCACCGCTGACACGCCGGACCCGGGCACCGGCTCCTATTACGAGCGCGACGCCGATGGCGGATTCACCGGGTTTATTGCCGAGACTCGCGCGATGGCACCCTTTGTCGAGGGGCTGCGTGCGCCGCTGGGTCTGGCTGGCCGCTACGGCGACACGCTCGATGGTTACCTGAGTCAGGGGTTTACCTCGGTTGCCTCGCTGGGCTACAACCTGCCGCCCTGGCTGGCTCGGCTGGTGGCGCTGCGGGATTTTCAACCGCGTATTCGCCAGTTCTTCTATCTGGTCGACAGCGAACTGCAGTATCTACCCGATACGCCGGACCACGATGACCCGTATTTTCGGGTACTGGGGGTAAAGCTCTGGCACGACGGCTCGCCCTACACCGGCAGCATGCTGACATCCATGCCGTATCTGGACAGCGAGCTAGGCAAGACGCTGGGTATCGAGCCCGGTAGTCACGGCGCTGGCATGATCGCTCAGCAGGAGCTGGTCGAGCGCCTGTGCCACTACAGCCGTGAAGGCTGGCAGGTGGCGATTCACAGCCAGGGCGACGAGTCCAATCGGCAGGTGTCCAGGGCCATACTGGAGGCCTTGCCAGCCGGGGCTGGCCAACGTCAGGTGCGGCTTGAACATTCTGTGCTATTGCCGCCGGACCTGTTGCCGGCGCTGGCCGAGCGGGGAGTGAGTCCGAGCTTTCATATCAACCACATTCTCTACTATGGCGACCGGCTGGCGGACTCGATTATCGGTCGTCATGTGGCCCAGCAGGTGTTGCCGGTACGTCGCGCCTTTGAGCTGCAGATGCACCCGTCACTGCATGCCGACAGCCCGATGTTTCCGACCGAAGGCTTCAGCCTGATGCAGACAGCAATCACCCGGCAAACCTCCAGTGGGCAAGTGCTGAACGCAGCGCAGGCGATCACTGTGCAGCAGGCGCTGCGGGCGATGACGATCAACGCGGCCTGGCAACTGGGCATTGACCAGCAGGCGGGTAGTCTGGAGGTGGGCAAGTGGGCCGATCTGCAGATTGTTGACCAAAGCCCTTACGCGGTACCGGCCAAGAGGCTGAGCGCACTAAAGGTGGAAGAGGTCTACCTGGCTGGCGCACTGCAGTATCGCCGGGAGTAAGGAGCGTCGCCCGCGCATTGCGCGGGCGCGGGTGGTGTGCGGCGCCGAGTGCTTGGCGCCGCAGGTGGGTGTTACCAGGACAGGGTCGCCACCACACCCAGGGCGCGTGGGTCGCCATAGGCTGCATTGCCGTAGGTGGAGTCTTCGCGGAAGCGCTCGGTACGGTATTCGCGATCAAACAGGTTGTTGGCGTATAGGTAGGCGCCCCAGTTGTCCTGCTCATAGCCGACCTTCATGTTGACCAGCGCGTAGGCGTCGGTTTCGGTGTCCGGGGTGTTCAGCAGGCTAGCGCCTTCGCTGGCGTAGGAGACATTACCGTTGAGGAACCAGCCGTTGGCAAAACGCCAGGTGCTGGCCACATTGCCGGTCCAGTTGCGGGCAAACTGGAACTCTTCACCGGAATAATCGACACCGCTGTTCTCAAAGTCGTCGAATTCGGTCTTGCTGTAGCCCACGCCGGCGGATAGATCCCAGTTGCGGTTGACGGCGTACTTGCCCTCCAGCTCAAAGCCGTACACGTGCGACTCGCCCGCGTTGACGACAAAACGGTCCAGCGGATGAAACGCGCCGGGTGGCGCGATGGTTACCTGCTGATCGGTCCAGTCGGTAAAGAACAGGTTGACGTTGACCGCCAGACGCCGGTCCAGCAGCAGCGCACGCAGGGACGACTCGTAGTGGGTGGTGAACTCTTCGTCGTACTCCTGCACTTGGCCACGGATCGGGTTGGTAGACACGCCACCCGATCGGTAGCCGCGCTGGACCAGGAAGCCGGTCGACAGGGTATCGCTCCACAGGTAGTTGAAACCGAGCTTGGGCAGCAGGTTGAAGGCATCGGTCTTGCCGTCCTGCTGGCCCGGGCCGATCAGGCCGGCGAGGAAGCCATCGATCAGCGGGTCGAATCCGGGCCCATAGGACGTGGCGCGCTCGATGGTGGTCCTGACGTCGCTCTGGCGCTCCTCGTAATCGGCGCGCAGGCCCGCCAGCAGCACCAGTTGGTCGGTCAGGTGGTAGTCGATGTCGGCGAACAGCGCGGCGTTTTTGTAGCTTTCCTCGGTGTAGTTAGAGGAATTCAGCGCAATAGGAATGGGTAGCAGTCCACCCGTATCCAGCTCCACGTTATTGGTGGTATAGCCGTCATCCAGCTTGCCGGTGGCCAGATACAGGCCGGTTACCGAGCGCAGGCGATCGCCGTTGTAATGCAGCAGAAACTCCTGATTAAAGGTGTAGTCGTCGGTTTCCTGTTGCAGGGTCGCTTCGCCCGGGCTGCCGTCAAAGTCGTTGTCGCGCTCAAAGTCGCTCTGCACGAAACCGGTATTGGCCTCGAAGCTGAGGCGGTCGTTCAACGGTTGCTTGAAGCTCAGGGAAACGCTGTCGCTCACGGTCTCCCACGTGCTGGGGTAATTCAGACGGCTTTCGCGGCCACTCTGACGATCATCAACTGCGGCGTCGCCATCCTCGCGAAAGCGGTTGTGACTCAGGCTCAGCAGCAGCTCGCCGTCACTCGGTAGCAGGTACAGCAGCTTGCCGCGCAGGTTGCCGTTATAGCTGCTGTTGAAGTCACTCTGGTTCAGGAATTCATTGTTCACAAAGCCGTCGGTATGCTGGTAGTCACCGGTTATGCGATAGGCCAGGTTGTCAGTCAGCGGCCCGGTTTGCATGATCGCGGTCTGGTAGGTGTGGTCTTCACCGTAGGCCATCTTGGCCGCACCATTGCTGGCGAACTCAGGGTCGCGGGTCTTGAGAGTGATTTGGCCGGCCAGTGAGTTGCGGCCGGAAGTGGTGGACTGTGGGCCGCGCAGGACTTCAACGCTTTCCAGGTCCCAGGTGCTGATGGCGTTGTCCTGAATGCTACGGCTGGTCAGCAGGCCGTTGTCGATATACACGCCAATGGTGCCGGCGCCGTTGTCTGCGCCGGTTGGGCCGGCGTTGGCAATGCCGCGAATCGACAGGCTGTTGAAGCCGCTGGTATTGCTGACGTTGGGCACGCTCTCGATCAGGTCGTAGAGGTTGTCCATGCGTGTGCCGTCGCTGATCTCATCACCCTCGACGACCAGCGCACTGGCAACGGTTTCCAGTTGGGTGCGTTCGATTTTCTGGCCGGTGATGAGAATTTCCGGCAGCGCCAGCGTGGTGCTGTTGCCTGTCGGTTCGGCGGCTAGTGCCAGGCCGGGACTGAGGGAGGCGAGCAGGGCGCCACCCAGGCGGTGAGCCTTGTAGGTTTTCATTATGTGATCCCTGAGGTGATTGGCAGATTTGTAGTTTTCAGTGCTAACTGTAGCGCGAATGAGAATCTTAACCAATTGCCGATTGGGACGGCGTGCCTGATGTCTGGCGCGGATGCGTCGTGGTTACGGGTGCTGGCGGCGGGGGCTGGAGGAACGCGTGCTCGGGGCGGCGCTGCGCCTCAGGCGCAGCACTAGCAGCATGGCGCAGAGCATAAGGGCGGCGTTGATCAGCAGCGCTATGGGGTCCTTCGGCCAGCCGTGCACTGCCAGGTGCGTGGCTACCAGCACAGGCAGACTGCTACTAAGCGCAACGCGCCACAGTCGATTGCTGGTGTCCGCTCTGACGGGGACGGCCGCGATCAGCAAGCTGCTCGCGGTCAACAGCAGCCAGGCGGGCAAGGTTGGCGCCTCAGGCCGCAGCAGCGTCAGTATCGCGAGCAGGGCGTAGATCAGCGGCTGCCCCCACAGCACCGCATCCCACTGGCGCTGCCAGCCGGGTGCCGCGCGCCCACTGTCGCTGCGGCGCAGCAGCCAGATTCGCACACCGCTGGTGGTGATCAGACAGAGCGCGGCGCCCAGCAGCAGATAGCTGAGCTTGACCAGGGGCGCGAGCCAGGGTTGGCCAAAACGACCAAAGTGCAGCGGTGCCAGGGCAGCGATGGCTTGCGCACCAAAGGGGCCGTCGAAGGCATTGCGACTGCTCAGATGCTCGCCTGCGCCGTTGTAGATGTGGCGGTCAGTCAGTGCCAGCTCTGCGGGGTGCGCGATGTCGATTTGTACGCTTTGCCCGGCCGTACCAAATTCGCGTATCGCCAGGCGCGCTACCTGGGCGTCCGGGTAGCGCTGCTGGATGTCCTGCAAAATGGGCTGCAGCGCAGGCAACGGCGCAGCTGCCTCGTTGTGGGCGACCTGCGGCCCGACGAAAACCGCTCGTGCGCGCTGGGTATCGCCGTCGAAGGCGGCGTAGGACAGCGCGCCCAGAACCAGCGTGGTGAGGCCGAGAATTGCGCCGGTAAGGGTCACCGTCAGATGGAAGGGCAACGCCCAGACACTCAGCCGGTTGTGCAGGTCAGCCTGCTCCAGGCGCGGATTACCTCCACGGCGAAAGCGGAAGGCATCGCGGAAGATGCGCGGATGCGCCAGCACGCCTGAGAGGATCACCATGAGCATTAACACGCCGATCAGCCCAACCAGCGTCAGGCCCGGCGTGGCTGGCAGGTGCAGATAGAAGTGCAGATGCTCGAGAAAATGGCTGAAACCCGTGTGGCGCGGACCGAGCACTTCGCCCGTTGGGCTGACCTGCAGCAGCTGCTCGCTGCCGGCCTGGTAGTCGACCCAGCGCAGCGATAGATTCGGACTGCCGTCTGCCGGTGTGGTGACCACCACGTAGTCGTGAGTGCCGGCCTCTTGCGCCTGGGTGATGCCTGCCTGCAAGGCGCGGATCATGGCGTCGGCAGAGGCCTGCTCAAGCCGTGGCGCCTGCGGATTTTCCCAGCGCTCAATTTCCTGGCCGATGACCAGCAGGGTGCCAGACAGACACAGCAGGTAAATCAGCGCGGCCAGCAGCAAGCCGACCAGCGAGTGGGCCGCCAGCATGCTGCTGACCAGGCGCGGGGAGAGCAGGTTCTTCATGGGCTGGTGCCGCTCCTGAGCAGCAACAGCGTCGCCGACAGCCCGCAGCACAGCAGCAGCCCCGTGGCGGGCCAGCGCAGACGTTGCGTGCTGACGGCTCATAACACCGCCGTCGCCCAGAGGAGGGGAACGCTGAGCCCGGCAATCACAATGCTGTTGATGGCTGGCGGCGGCAACAGCCGGGCTAGCAGCATGCAAACGGACAGGGCAGCCAGCGCGGCCAGCGGGCCGGCGAGCAGCAACCGCATGGATTTGTGTCACCGGCCGCGGGTGGCGGGTGGGTCGGCTACGGCCGTGCGTTGGCGTGGCAGCCGTCGGGGTGAGCGTTGCAGGTTGGCCACGACCAGTAGCAATCCCAGCAGCATGCAGGCCAGCTGCGCTGCGGGAATCCCCACTTCGGCTCCGAAGGTCCTGGCAAAGGTCACGTGGCCAAGCATGATCAAGCCCCAGGCGATAGCCAGCGACAGGGCGCGGGCGCGCAGCGCCTTGCCCCAGGTCAGACGCAGGGTCAGTACGCCGGCGACCAGCAACGCCGTAGCCAGCAGGCCCATTACGCGATGGGCCTTGAGTGGGTAGTGGACGGGGGCAGCTGCATGTAGCGCTCCGCTAAGGGTCGGTGCGCGGAATTATCTCCGGCCCAGGACGGCGCTGCAAACTGCCCGCGTGGGTTCAGGCGACGCTGTGCTCGGCCAGGCCGCGGTATTGGCCTTTAAAGTACAGCAGTGGCGCGCTGGCTGGCGCTTGCTGCAGGTTCAGTGCTTTGACCTCGCCAATGACGATCAGATGATCTCCTGCGGGGTGTTCTGCATGAATCTCGCAATCCAGCCAGTGCAGGCTGCCTTTGATGAGCGGGCTGCCTAGCGGCGAGTGCTCCCAGTCGACCGCACGCCACTTGTCCGCGCCCTGCCGGGCGAAGGTATTGGAGATGTCGGCCTGCTCGCCCGCCAGGATGTTGACAGCGAAGCGGCCTGCACGGCGAATCTTGGGGTAGCTGTAAGCGTCGGCCTTGACGCTGAAGGAGACCAGCGGCGGGTTCATCGATACGCTGTAGAAGGATTGGCAGGTAAAGCCGATGGGTTCGTCTCCGTCCTGCGCGGTAATGATGGTGATGCCGGAGGCGTAGTGTCCGAGCGCTTCGCGAAAGCGCAGTGGCTCGATAGCCGTGGTGAAACCTGACATGGTCAATCCTGAATTCGGGTGTGGTGTGCGCAATGCCCGGCGGCCGTGCTGGCAGGAAGGGCCGGCCGGGCAGGCCCTTCCCGAGCCACGATTAGAGCTCGCCGCGAACGATGGCTGCACCGGCACTGAGGGCCTGCAGCTTGCCCCGGGCTACCTCGCGGGACAGCGGCGCCATGCCGCAATTGGTACAGGGGTAGAGCTTGTCGGCATCGACAAACTCCAGCGCCTTGCGCAGCGTGCTGGCGACCTCTTCGGGCGTTTCGATGGTGTTGCTGGCGACGTCGATGGCGCCGACCATGACCTTCTTGCCGCGTACCAGTTCGATCAATTCCATTGGCACATGCGAGTTGTGGCACTCCAGCGAAATCATGTCGATGGTGGATTTCTGCAGCTTGGGAAACGCTTCTTCGTACTGACGCCACTCCGAACCCAGGGTCTTTTTCCAGTCGGTGTTGGCCTGGATGCCATAGCCGTAGCAGATGTGCACCGCGGTTTCACACTTAAGACCTTCGATGGCGCGCTCCAGCGTCGCCACACCCCAGTCGTTGACCTCGTCAAAGAACACGTTAAAGGCGGGCTCATCAAACTGGATGATGTCGACGCCGGCGGCTTCCAGCTCGCGGGCTTCTTGGTTGAGGATCTTGGCAAATTCCCAGGCAAGCTTTTCGCGGCTTCTGTAGTGGCCGTCGTACAGGGTGTCGATCATGGTCATGGGGCCGGGCAGGGCCCACTTGATCGGCTGGCTGGTTTGCTGGCGCAGGAAACGCGCATCGTCAACAAACACGGATTTGGGACGGCTGACTGCGCCCACGACCGAGGGGACGCTGGCGTCGTAGCGGTCACGGATTCTGACGGTCTCGCGTTGTTCGAAATCAACGCCGTCCAGGTGCTCGATAAAGGTGGTGACAAAGTGCTGCCGGGTCTGTTCACCGTCACTGACGATATCAATGCCGGCGTGCAGCTGCTCCTGCAGAGATACGCGCAATGCATCCTGCTTGCCGTCAACCAGCTCCTGACCCTGCAGCTTCCAGGGCGACCACAGTTTTTCCGGTTCGGCCAGCCAGGAGGGTTTGGGCAGGCTGCCTGCGGTCGAAGTGGGTAGCAATTTTTTCATAATCAATGCGGCCGTCTGTCCGGTAGTTTAAAGGGTGTAGCTGGCAGACCACTGCTCGAGCACGGTCTGATAAGGCTTGATGAAGTGCTCTTCGGTGAACTTGCCCTGCTCGATGGCGAGCTGGCTGCGCTCCTTGCGGTCATACACGATCTGGGTCAGCGAATGGTCGCGGTTCTTCAGGTCCGGTTGGTAGCAGGCGCCGGCGGCCGCGTTGGCGTTGTAGATTTCCGGACGGTAGATGCGCTGGAACGACTCCATGGTGCTGATGGTGCTGATCAGCTCCAGGTTGGTGTAGTCGTTCAGCAGGTCGCCAAAGAAGTAGAACGCCAGCGGCGCTGCGCTGTTCGGCGGCATGAAGTAACGTACCTGCAGGCCCATTTTCTTGAAGTACTGCTCGGTCAGTGACGACTCGTTGGGCGTGTACTCAAAGCCGAGGATCGGATGCTGATTCTCGGTGCGCCGATACACCTTGTTGTCGGACACACTCAGGCAGATGACCGGCAGCTTGCTGAAATGCTGCTTGTAGGTCTCCGAGTTGATGAAGTACTGGAACAGCTTGCCGTGCAGGTCGCCAAAGTTCTTGGGGATACTGAACGAGGGTTTGCCTTTGTTGTGATCGAGCAGCAGTACGCTGAAATCATAGTCGCGCACGTAGGACGAGAAGTTGTTGCCGACAATGCCTTCGATGCGGTTGCCGGTCTTCTTGTCGAGGATGTTTGTCTTGAGAATCTCGATGGCCGGGAAGGTATCGCCCTTGCCGGCAGCGTCCACGTGCAGCTCGACCGAGATGATGTCCAGTTCCACCGCGTAACGGTCGGCGTTGGGGTTATCCCATTTGGCCAGGTCGTTAAACCGGTTGTTGATCATGGCCAGGGCATTGCGCAGGTTGTTCTCACGGTCAGCGCCCCGGGCCAGGTTGGCAAAGTTGGTGGTGATGCGGGTGCTCTCAGACGGCTGGTAGTGTTCGTCGAAACGCAGGGTCTTGATAGAAAAGCTGAAGTCAGTGCTCATGATCGTCTGCAGTCCTGATATCCGAAGTAAACCTGAACGTCATCGGTAGCTGTTCAGGGGGCGCAATGCGTGCTCCGGCGCCGCTGGTCGCTGCGCGCCTGGTTGATGGCAGGCATTCTATGGGTTGCGCTGAATGAGTAAAAATGAACTTATTTCAATCCGGCATTAGTCATTTTCATGTGCTGCCAAACGGGTGCTGATGGGACTCGGCAGTGATTCAGGAGGGCTGCATACGGGGGGGTACCGCTGTCGGGCCATCGCCAGCCGATCCAGACGGCGCGCATCGGGCAGGCACCGGAGCGGAATCGATGAAATACTGTGCAACCGTGCGATACTCTTGTTGCAGCCTCATTTCCTCGTATTGATTAACCTCTGTACAGCTGAGCAGCCACGCTATGCCCACCCCGCATTTGCCTTCACTGAATTTGATTCGTGTTTTTGAAGTGGCTGCGCGCCGATTAAGTTTCAAGGACGCGGCGGACGAGCTGTTTGTGTCCCCGCCAGCCGTCAGTCATCAGATCAAGGCGCTGGAAGAAAGCCTCGGCGTCGCGCTGTTCAAGCGCGAGAACCGGAAAATATCTCTGACCTCCGAAGGCAAGCGCTATTACCTGCATGTAAAGCGCGGCTTGGACCTGATTGACAGCGCTACGTTGGCCGTGCGCAAGGAACGGAAAAAGCGGCATTTTGTGATCAATACGCTGCCCAATATCGCCAGTTTGTTGCTGTTTCCTAATATTCACGAGTTTCAGGCCAGGTTTCCGGACCTGAACATTCAGATTGATTCAGATATAGCCAGAATCGATCTGGAGCGCTCGGAGGCGACGGTGGCCATCCGTCATGAATGTGGAAATGAGCCGGAGCTGACCTACCACCCCTTGGTGGAGATCTCACTCACGCCGATCTGCACGCGCAGCTACCTCGCCGAGCATCCGGGGTTGAGTGCGGGCGATTTTAGCGGCTGCCGGATCATCAAGATTGCCAGCGATACCTACCAGTGGCCCCGCTGGCAAACGCAGTGGGGGTTGCTGCCAGAGATTGCGAATGAGTTGGTGGTCAGTACGGTGCAAGCCAGTATCGAGGCGGTGAAGAGCAATGTAGGCGTTGTCATGGGCTACCTGCCAACGTCCTATCAATTTATGCGTAGTGACGATGATTTGGTGTTGCCACTGGCAGAAAAAGTGACCCAGCACGGTGAGTGCTTTTTGGCCTATAGCAACAGCAAAAAGGATGATGACGTCATCCGGGCGTTTCATGATTGGGTGGTCGGCGTGATCGCCAAAGAATGGTCGGATAAGAATATCTAATCCGAAGGCGCTGAATTATTCATTTGTCACCCCCGTGTTCACTGGGGAAGATAGGCGGCAATCGCAACGGAAAAGTGATAGCCAACATGCCCCTGGATAACCTCGCTAGTGGACTCTCCCACTCAAGCCAGCTGCCGCTGACGCCACGTGAGCGGCAAGTGCTGCAAGCCCTTGCCATGGGTAAGAGCAACAAGATGATCGCGCACATCCTGTCCATCAGCATGTATACCGTTGATGGTTACGTGAAAGAAATTTACCGAAAGCTCGGCATCAGAAACCGCACGATGGCGACGCTGTTTGCCGTTCAGCATGGGATTCTCAACTTGAACCATCTTGATATGGCCGACTTGTAGGAGGTGGCCGTGTTGCTGCGGTGTGATTCGCTTCGCGAAACACAGGGGTGAGCGCTGACAGGTCAGCGTAGAGAATGCTGGCAGGAGTAGCCATGACATCATGGCAAGTGGGCATTGCGCCACTCGATCAATGCGTTTTTGGGCGCGCTACAAGCGCAGCAAGGGCGTTCAACAGGCTAGCCTGCTGAACGCCCCCGAGATCAGACAAGACCGTCAGACGTTGAAGCGGAAGTGCATCACGTCGCCATCTTTGACGATGTATTCCTTACCTTCCAGACGCCATTTGCCGGCTTCCTTGGCACCGCTTTCGCCGTTGTACTGGATGAAGTCGTTATAGGCGACCACTTCGGCGCGGATGAAGCCTTTCTCAAAGTCGGTGTGAATCACGGCAGCCGCTTGCGGTGCGGTGGCGCCGATCTTCACGGTCCAGGCACGGACTTCCTTTACACCAGCGGTGAAGTAGGTCTGCAGGCCCAGCAGCTCGTAACCGGCGCGGATCACGCGGTTAAGGCCGGGTTCTTCCATGCCCATGGTTTCGAGGAACATCTGCTTTTCCTCGTCGTCATCCAGTTCGGCGATTTCCGCTTCGATCTTGTTGCAGACCGGTACGACTACGGCACCTTCTTCGGCGGCGATCTCGCGCACCACGTCCAGGTGCGGGTTATCCTCAAAGCCTTCTTCAGAGACGTTGGCGATGTACATTACCGGCTTGTTGGTCAGCAGGTGGAAGCCCTTGGCCAGCTGGCGTTCCTCCGGGCTGAGGTCCTTCAGCAGGGAGCGGGCGGGCTTGCCGTCTTCAAAGTGCGGGATCAGTTGTTCCAGCAGGGCTTTTTGTGCGATCGATTCCTTGTCGCCACCCTTGGCGTTGCGGGCAACGCGCTGCAGTTGTTTTTCACAGCTTTCCAGGTCGGCAAAGATCAGCTCGAGATCAATGGTTTCGATGTCGCGGCGCGGGTTGACGCTGTTGGATACGTGAATGACGTTCTCGTCTTCAAAGCAGCGCACGACGTGGGCGATGGCGTCGGTTTCGCGAATGTTGGCCAGGAACTTGTTGCCTAGACCTTCACCCTTGGATGCGCCTTCTACCAGGCCGGCGATGTCGACGAACTCCATGCTGGTGGGGATTACGCGCTCGGGTTTGACGATGGCGGCCAGGGCGTCCAGGCGGGCATCGGGCATGGGGACCACGCCGCTGTTCGGTTCGATGGTGCAGAAGGGGAAGTTCTCGGCGCCAATGCCGGCCTTGGTCAGGGCATTGAACAGAGTGGATTTGCCGACGTTGGGCAGGCCGACGATGCCGCAGTTAAAACCCATGGTGTTGTCCTCTGCCGTTGGTTCGGCGTAATGAGATTCAGGCCTTGAAGCTGTGCAGGCGTTGCATGACTGCGGTCCAGTTGCCTTCGACCATGCCGGGCAGTTCGCCAATGGCTTCGTCGATGCAGGCATCCAGTGCGTCCTGCTCGGAGCGGGGCGCTCGCCCCAACACAAAGCCGGTCACCTGCGAACTGTGGCCGGGATGGCCGATACCCAGACGCAGGCGGTGAAATGCGTTGTTGTTGCCCAGTTTGGCGATGATGTCGCGCAAACCGTTGTGCCCGCCGTGCCCGCCACCTTTCTTGCACTTGACCACGCCCGGCGGCAAATCCAGCTCGTCGTGGGCAATCAGGATTTCTTCCGGTGCAATGCGATAGAAACTCGCTAGCGCGGCGACAGCCTGCCCGCTGCGGTTCATGTAGGTGGTGGGGATAATCAGGCGAACATCCTGACCGGCGACGCTGATGCGTGCAGTCAGGCCAAAAAACTTGCTCTCTGGTCGCAGACTGGCGTTGTGCCGTGCGGCCAGGCGCTCAACAAAAAGGGCGCCAGCGTTGTGGCGGGTCAGTTCGTATTCCGGACCGGGGTTTCCCAATCCTGCAATCAACTTGATTCCCTGCGTCACAACGGGCGCCCCTCTTCAGAAGTCGTACGGGAGATTACTCCGCGGACTCCTCGCCTTCGGCAGCCGGCGCGTCGTCAGCAGCGGCAACGCGAGCAGCGTGAACGTTGGCAACCGGCAGATCGTGGTCAGGACCCTGAGCCAGGAACGGGATGCTAACGCCTTTCGGCAGTTTCAGATCAGACAGGTGAACGATCTGGTTCAGATCAACGCCAGCCATGTCGACTTCGATGAACTCCGGCAGGTCTTTCGGCAGGCAGTTCACTTCAACTTCGGTCATGGTGTGGGAGATCACGCCACCGCTCTTCTTGACGCCAACGCAGCTGTCTTCGTTGATGAAGTGCAGCGGAACGTGGACGGTGACTTCGTGGCCAGCAACAACGCGCAGGAAGTCAGCGTGCATGATCAGCGGCTTGGCCGGGTGACGTTGCAGGGCTTTCAGCAGCACGTCTTCTTTCTTGCCGTCGATGGACAGCTTGATGACGTGGGAGTAGAAAGCTTCGTTTTCCAGTGCTTTTTTCAGTTCGCGAGCTTCCAGCGCGATGTTTTGCGGGGCCTTGTCGCCGCCGTAAACGATTGCCGGAACCAGATCAGCGTTACGACGCAGGCGGCGGCTCGCACCTTTCCCCAGGTCGTTACGCGCTTTCGCATTCAGAGAGAAGTCGACCATTGTAGTCTCCTTGCTAATTCACCCGGGCACTTGCGACCAGTGCATCGGGCGAAGGGTTGTGCCCTTGTTGGGCGTAAACCAGCGCCGGTTCCTTAACGGAACATGGCGCTGATGGATTCTTCGTTGCTAATGCGGCGCATGGCTTCGGCCACAATCGGGGCCATGTCCAGCTGGCGGATGCGCTCGCAGGCTTCGGCGGCCGGGGTCAGCGGGATGGTGTTGGTCACCACCAGCTCATCCAGCACCGAGCCGGTAATATTTTCGATGGCCTTGCCCGACAGGATCGGGTGTGTGCAGTAGGCATAGACCTGCGCAGCACCATGGTCTTTCAGGGCCTTGGCCGCGTGGCACAGGGTGCCGGCGGTATCGACCATGTCGTCGACCAGGACACAGGTGCGCCCTTCGACATCACCGATGATGTGCATCACTTCAGACTGGTTGGCCTTGGGGCGACGCTTGTCGATAATCGCCAGGTCAACGCCGAGGCTCTTGGCAACGGCACGGGCGCGAACGACACCACCGATGTCCGGCGACACAATCATCAGGTTTTCAAAACGCTGGTCCTGAATATCGTCGATCAGGACGGGCGAGCCGTAGATGTTGTCGACCGGGATATCGAAGAAGCCCTGGATCTGGTCAGCGTGCAGGTCAACGGTGAGCAGGCGGTCAACACCAACGGTGTCGAGCATGTCGGCGACGACCTTGGCGCTGATGGCAACACGGGCCGAGCGCGGGCGACGATCCTGACGGGCATAGCCGAAGTAGGGGACCACCGCCGTGACGCGCGACGCAGAAGAGCGACGCAGGGCATCAGCCATGACGACCAGTTCCATCAGGTTGTCGTTGGTTGGCGCGCAGGTGGGCTGAAGAATGAAGACGTCCTTGCCGCGTACATTTTCGTTCAGCTCGACGTTGACTTCACCGTCGCTGAAACGACCGACGGTAGCGTCGCCGAGCGGAATGTGCAGTTGACGCACGACGCGCCGTGCCAGATCGGGGTTGGCGTTCCCCGTGAAAACCATCATCTTGGACACGCAGCATTACCTTTTTGGGTAGCGGTCTTGGCGGAAGATTCAGGTCTGCGGGAATGCCGGGAGGCCTCAACCAGTCAGACATGAATCTGTTCTGTACGTGATTGCTGCCGGAGAGAAAAATGGCAGGGGCGGCTGGATTCGAACCAACGCATGGCAGGATCAAAACCTGCTGCCTTACCGCTTGGCGACGCCCCTGTATCTGTCCGGATGCACGGCTGCATCCGTCATGCTTGCTTTTGCAGTGCTCGGTGTAACGGTGAAACGTTACAACCTCGTGCTACAAAACTTCGCAGTGTGGCTGGCAACCGGGCGCGAACTTTATCAGCTTCGCATTCGTTTGGGAAGGCCCCAAACAAGCAACTGCCAGTCCCGGTCATCTTAGCCTCACAATATTTGTTTAGCAAGATCAACGTGTTACGAATTTCAGGGTAACGCGTTGTGACAACCGGCAAGCAGTCATTCCGACCACCGTGCTCACGGAAGGCCGCTAATGTAATGGGCGATGTATCGCGCGTCAACCTCTGGTCGGAAAAAATTTCTGCGGTACTGACGTGGCAGTCCGGCGCCACGACCAGAAACCAGGGTTCGTCCAGCTCCACTGGCGTCAGTTGTTCGCCGACGCCTTCGGCCCAGGCGGCCTTGCCGTGCACGAACACCGGCACGTCGGCGCCCAGGCGGATGCCGAGCTCGGCCAATTGCTCAAGCGACAGGCCGGTTTGCCATAGCTGGTTGAGGCCGAGCAGAGTGGTCGCCGCGTCGGAACTGCCACCGCCAATGCCGCCGCCCATCGGCAGCACTTTCTCCAGGCGTATGTCGGCGCCCAGCTGGCTGCCGCTGGCTTCGCGTAGCAGGCGCGCAGCACGCATGATCAGGTTGTCTTCGGCATCGACGCCGGGCAGATCGGTCAGCAGCTGCAATTGGTCATCGTCGCGCCGATTGAAATGCAGGGTGTCGCCATAGTCGAGAAACTGAAACAGGGTCTGCAGTTCGTGGTAACCGTTGGCGCGGCGACCGGTGATGTGCAAAAACAGGTTCAGTTTGGCGGGGGCGGGCAGGCTGAGTGTGGTGCTGTTCATTCGCTGAGACCGGGCTTCCATTCGGTGACGACCAGGGTCAGCAGCAGGTCGTGACCGGAAATCTGCAGGCGTTGTGGCAGTTCGACACCGTCGACCTGCTGGTAGCGGCTGTATTCTACGGTCCAGCCGCTTTGGCTGAGGCGGCCAAGGCGACTGTTGCTGTCCAGTTGCAGGTGGCTGGGCGAATCCGGTGCCGGCAGGCCCCGGACCCACCAGAGCAGATGGTCGACTGGCAGACGCCAGCCAATCTGGTCTTCTACCAGCTGCTCGGCGGATTCTGCGGTCACCGGGGCACGCCCGGCGATCTCCAGTGTGGTTTGCTGGCGGTCACCCTGGATGCGCGTGGCGCCGCGGCCCAGTGGTCCGGACAGGCGGATATCGTAGTACTGCTGGCGCTGTAGCCAGAACAGGGTGCCGCTACCGGATTCCTGGGGGCTGCGAATGCCCAGCTTGCCCTGCAAGATCCAGCTGTCGATGGGTTCGACGGCGCTGCGATGGGTTTTCCAGGCGGCTTCGTCGCCGCCCAGTTCGAGGGTTTCGCGCTGATGCAGGCTGCTACAGGCGGTCAGGGTCAGCAGCAGGCAGGCCAGCAGGATGCGGTGCAACAGGGGCATGGCTTATTCGGCTTCCAGGCGGTCGCGGGTGGCGGGGATCAACTGACTGTCGGGGCTGTGTTCCAGCGCCTCGCGCCAGATCTTGCGGGCTTCGCGTTCCTTGCCCTGGCGCCAGAGCACCTCGCCCAGGTGGGCGGCGACTTCCTGGTCAGGGTAGGCGGCGTAGGCGTCGCGCAGTAGGGCTTCGGCGCGGTCCAGATCACCCAGGCGGTAGCAGACCCAGCCCAGACTGTCCTGAATGGCGGGGTCGCTGGGATCCAGGGCGGCGGCGCGTTTGATCAGGGCCAGCGCCTCGTCCAGGCGCTCGTTGCGATCGGCCAGGGTATAACCCAGCGCGTTCAGCGCCATGGCGTTGTCCGGCTCGCGGGCGATGATATTGCCCAGGTCTTCTTCCAGGCCGCGTGGGTTGCCCAGCATCTCGTGCAGCATGGCGCGGCTGTAGAGCAGATTGCTGTCGTTCGGGTAGGCCTGCAGGGCGGTGTTGGCCTGCTGGATGGCCAGCTCCGGGTGGTTCGGCAGCAGCGCTTCTATTTCGATCTGGAACAATGCCAGGCCGTGTTGCGGGTGCTGATCACGATCCTGTTGCAACTGTGCCTGCAGGGCGGCGATGCGGTCCTGCTCCAGCAACAGGCGCGCCATCTGCACGCGGGAGGTGAGTAGTTCGGTGCCGCTGTCGATACTCTGCCAGGTCAGCAGGGCGTCGTCGGGGCGGTCCGCGGCCAGGTAGGCATTGCCCAGGTGGTAGCGGGCGGTATTGTTGCCCGGTGCCAGCTGCAGGGTGTTCTGCAGATGAATGACGGCGTCGCTGGCCTGGCCCAGTTCCAGCTCAATCAGCCCCAGCGACAGCTGCAGGTCCGGTTCGTCCGGGTTGTCGCGGGCCAGCTTGGCGTACTGCGTGCGGGCGTCGGCAAAGTTGCCTTCACTGACCAGGGTGCGTGCCAGCATCAGGCGCAGGCGGGTGTCATCCGGAAAGCTCTCCAGCCCGCGATACAGAATCTCGGTGGCTTCCTCGATATCCTGTTCAGCCACCAGACGGCTGTGCAGGAGGATGGCGGGCGGCGCCTCGTCCGTATGCGGGTGCTCTTCCAGCAGGGCTAGTGCTTCGGCGTTGCGATTGGCCTGTTGCAATAGCAGGGCGCGGGCAAAGACCAGCTGGGTGTTGTCCGGGAAGCGGTCGTTCATGCGTTCGAGGCTGTCGAGCAAGGCGTTGCGTGTGGTCGCATCGGTGTCGGCTGCGGCCAGGGCAAGAAAATCGAAATGGGTTTCGCCATGCAGCTCCAGTGCGCGCTGCATCATATCCATGGCCTGCTCGTGGCGACCGGTGCGTGCCAGGTGAATGGCGGCTGAGCGCAGGGCTTCCGGGTCCTGCGGTGCGACCTCTACCCACAACCGTGCCATTTCCAGGGCCGCCGGCTCATTGCCGAGAAACTCGGCGACACGCAGGGCGCGTTCGCTGATGCCGGCGTCGCGCGTGCTGCGGGCCTGGCGCAGGTAGTTGTCCAGTGCCAGGTCAAAGCGGTTGCGCTGGCCGGCAATTTCGGCGCTCAACAGCTCATAGAGCGTGTCCTGCTGAAAGCGACCATAGGTGACCGGGGTGTCGGCTGTGCTGTCGGTTTCACTGCTGGCCGGCGGCTTTGCTGGTGCGGCCGGCGCGTCCGGCTGGGACAGGCTGCTGCAGCCACTGAGCAGAAGGCCGGCTGCGAGCAGGGCGGGCAGGGTGGATGCGGAAAACACCTTCATAGAATAGGAAGTCTCATGCAAAACGGTTGGCCTGCCTTGGTGGAGCGCGCAAGCGCGGTACAGCAGGTGGCATCATGACACAGGCGTGCGGGCAAACCCAGCGGCTGCCAGCGGCCTGCGCGGCGTTCTGTCGCCATGGCCGGAGGCGCTGTTGGGCATCTGGCGATTGATTGGCTTGAACTAACATAGGACAATTGCACGTTTTTGGCAGCAGCTCCGTTCTCGCAATACGAGGCATCATGGGTTTTATTGCACTGGGCATCAATCATCGGACCGCAGGGGTGGAGGTGCGCGAGCGCGTATCCTTCTCGCCCGAACAGCTGCCCGATGCCCTGCAGCGCCTGCGCGCCGAAGCGGGCGCCGATGAAGTGGCCATCCTCTCCACCTGTAACCGCACCGAGCTGTATTGCGCTCAGGATCGGCTCGACGCCGAGCGGCTGGTGGAATGGGTCGCCCGCTTTCATGGTATGACCGCAGATGAGATTCGCCGTTCCAGTTACCTGCATCAGGACGCGGGCGCGGTGCATCACATGATGCGTGTCGCCGCCGGCCTCGACTCGCTGGTGCTGGGTGAGCCGCAGATTCTCGGCCAGATGAAGGATGCCTGGCAGGCCGCGCGTACCGCCGGCACGCTGGGACCCTATCTGGATCGGCTGTTTCAGAGCACTTTCAGCATGGCCAAGCAGGTGCGTACCGACACCGCGATTGGCGAAAACCCGGTCTCGGTGGCCTTTGCTGCGGTCAGCCTGGCACGCCAGATCTTTGCCGACCTGCGCCGCAGTACCGCCTTGCTGATCGGCGCGGGCGAGACCATCGGGCTGGTCGCACGGCACCTGTTCGAGCAGGGCGTGGGGCGTATTATCGTCGCCAACCGCACCTTGCAGCGCGCCGAGCTGTTAAGCGAGCCGCTGGGCGGTCAGGCCATCGTGTTGACCCAGATCCCGGACATTCTGGCCGAGTGTGATGTGGTCATCAGCTCCACCGCCAGCCCGCTACCGATCCTTGGCAAGGGCGCGGTGGAGCGTGCGCTCAAGCAGCGCCGGCACAAGCCGATGTTCATGGTTGATATCGCCGTACCCCGGGATATCGAGCCGGAGGTTGGTAGCCTGTCAGATGTCTATCTCTATACCGTCGATGACCTGCACGAGGTGATTGAGGAAAACCTGCGCTCGCGTCAAGGCGCGGCCGAGGCTGCGGAGCGTCTGATTGAACTGGGTACTGGCGATTTCATGCAGCGCCTGCGGGCGCTGGCGGCGGTGGATGTGCTGCGCAGCTACCGGCAAAAGGCCGAGCAGGCCCGCGATCAGGAACTGCAGAAGGCGCTGGCCAAGCTGCAGCGCGGCGCTGATCCGGCGCTGGTGATGGCCGAAATGGCACGCATGCTGACCAATAAATTGCTGCACGACCCCAGTGTGCAGCTCAAGCAGATGACGGCGCAGGGGCGGGTGGAAGCGCTGGCGCTGGCACAGGAACTCTTTGCCCTGGGCGACTCGGCGCCGGGCAACCGTAACAACTCCTCACAAGGCGACTCATGAAAGCATCCCTGTTGAACCGGCTGGACGCCCTCGGCGAGCGCTTCGAAGAATTGGCGGCGCTGCTCAGCGACGCCGAGGTAATCAGCGATCAGCCGCGTTTTCGCAGCTACTCCAAGGAGTACGCCGAGCTGGAAGGGACGGTCAAGTGCTATGCGCAGTGGCGCCGCGTGCAGGGTGATATCGAGGAGGCGCGCAGCCTGCTCAAGGATAGCGATCCGGACCTGCGGGCCATGGCCGAGGAAGACCTGGACGCCAATACGGCGCAGCTGGCCGAGCTGGAAGAAGAGCTGAACCGCCTGCTGTTGCCGAAAGACCCGAACGACGACCGTAACGTGTTTCTGGAAATTCGCGCCGGCACCGGCGGCGATGAAGCCGCCATTTTCTCCGGCGACCTGTTCCGCATGTACAGCCGCTATGCTGAGCGCCAGGGCTGGCGTGTCGAGGTGCTGTCTGAGAATCCCGGTGAGCACGGCGGGTACAAGGAAGTCATTGCGCGGGTGGAAGGCCAGTCTGTGTATGCCAAGCTCAAGTTCGAGTCCGGTGCGCACCGCGTGCAACGAGTACCGGAGACCGAGTCCCAGGGCCGTATTCATACCTCTGCCTGCACCGTGGCGATCCTGCCCGAGATGGACGAGCAGGCCGACATCGAGATCAATCCGGCGGACCTGCGAGTGGACACCTACCGCGCCTCCGGCGCTGGTGGGCAGCACGTCAACAAGACCGATTCGGCGATTCGTCTGACCCACTTGCCCACCGGCATTGTGGTCGAATGTCAGGACGAGCGCTCGCAGCACAAGAACCGCGCCCGCGCCATGAGCCTGCTGCAGGCCAAGCTGGTCAATCAGCAACGCGAAGCACAGGAGAAAGAGCTGTCCGATACCCGCCGCTCGCTGGTGGGGTCGGGCGATCGCTCCGAGCGCATCCGCACCTACAACTTCCCGCAGGGCCGGGTGACCGATCACCGCATCAACCTGACCCTCTATAGCCTGGATGAAGTCATTGCCGGCAACCTCGACAACGTCATCGAGCCGCTGCTGCGTGAATATCAGGCCGATCAGCTGGCAGCGCTGGAGTCGGCATGACGCCAACCCTGGCCGAGCTGCTGGCCAGCGCCGAGTTGCCTGACTCGGACACCGCGCGGCTGGACGCCGAGCTGCTGCTGTGCCACGCCATCGGCAAACCCCGGTCCTATCTGCGTACCTGGCCTGAACGCCAGCCCGATGCGGAGCAGCTGCGTCATTTTGAACAGCTCATCAGGCAGCGCCGCAGCGGCGTGCCGGTGGCTTACCTGCTCGGCTCGCAAGGCTTCTGGAGCCTGCAGCTGGACGTCAGCGAAAGCACGCTGATTCCACGCCCGGACACCGAGCGTTTGGTTGAGGTGGCGCTGGAGCTGGGGCCGCAGGGGCCTGCCGAGGTCCTGGATCTCGGCACCGGCACCGGTGCGATCGCGCTGGCGCTGGCGGTCGAGCGCCCTGACTGGCAGCTGACCGGGGTCGACCGGGTCGCCGAGGCTGTGGCGCTGGCGCGCGCTAATGCCGAGCGTCTGCAGATCGATAATGCCCATTTTGAGCCGAGCGACTGGTTCAGTGCGCTGGCCGGTCGGCAGTTTGACCTGATTGTGTCCAACCCGCCCTATATTGCGGCAGATGATCCGCACCTGCAGCGGGGCGATGTGCGCTTTGAGCCTGGCAGCGCGCTGGTCAGTGGCGCTGACGGTCTGGATGATATTCGCCGGCTCGTGCAACAGGTGCCCGATCACCTGCAATCGGGTGGCTGGCTGCTGTTTGAGCATGGCTGGCAACAGGCCCAAGCCGTCGCAGAGCTGCTGGGCCAGCGAGGCTTTGAGCAGGTTCAGAGTTGGCGTGATCTTGGTGGCCAGCAACGGGTAACCGGAGGGCAATGGCGTGGATGACCAGCAGTTGCTGCGCTACAGCAGACAGATTCTGTTGCCGCAGATTGATGTCGACGGCCAGCAGCGGCTGCTCGATAGCCGGGTGCTGATTGTCGGTGTCGGCGGACTTGGCTCGCCGGTCGCGCTGTATCTGGCCGCTGCCGGGGTGGGCGAACTGGTGCTCGCCGATCCGGATCAGGTCGATCTGACCAACCTGCAGCGGCAGATCATTCATCACGCAGCCGACATTGGTCGTGACAAGGTAGCCTCTGCCGCCGAACGGCTGGCTGCCATCAACCCGCAGGTTGGTTGTCGTCAGTTGCCGGTCGCGCTGGCGGACGATGCGCTGCTGACAGCCGTTGGCGAGGTTGATCTGGTGCTCGACTGCTCTGATAACTTTGCGACCCGGCATGCGGTCAACCGCGCCTGCGTGCAACTGGGTAAGCCACTGGTGTCGGGCGCCGCCATTCGTCTTGAAGGGCAGCTCAGCGTGTTTGATCCGCGCCGCGATGATAGCCCCTGCTATCAATGCCTGTACGGTGATGGTGATGAGCAGGCGCTCAGCTGCAGCGAGGCCGGCGTGGTAGGGCCGCTGGTGGGCCTGGTCGGCAGCCTGCAGGCGCTGGAGGCGCTCAAGTTGTTGGTCGGGTTTGGTGAACCGCTGGTTGGGCGTCTGCTGCTGATTGATGCGCTGGACGGTCGTTTTCGCGAGCTGCGGGTGCGCCGTGACCCGGGCTGTGCCTGTTGTGGCGCGCGCGCATGAGTTGCCCTATCGGTGTCTTCGACTCAGGTGTGGGCGGCCTCTCGGTGTTACGTGAAATTCGCCGGCTGCTGCCAAGCGAAGACCTGCTGTATGTGGCTGACAGCGGCTATGTGCCCTATGGCGAAAAGTCTCCTGAGGTGATTCGTCAGCGCAGCAGACATATCGCCGAATTCCTCATTGCGCGGGGCGCCCGTTCGCTGGTGTTGGCCTGCAACACCGCTACGGTGGCTGCGGTCAATGATCTGCGCGGGATCTTCGATATGCCGATCGTCGGCATGGAACCAGCGGTGAAGCCGGCCGCACGGGCCACCCGCAATGGCAAGGTGGGTGTGCTGGCTACCACCGGGACGCTGCAAAGTGCGACCTTCGCTGCCCTGCTGGACCGCTTTGCCCGTGATGTGCAGGTGCTGGCCCAGCCCTGTCCGGGGCTGGTCGAATGTGTCGAGCGCGGTGATCTCGACGGCCCGGAGGTGACGATGCTGCTGCGCCAGTATGTTCAGCCGTTGCTGGCTGCCGGTTGCGATACGCTGATTCTGGGCTGTACGCACTACCCTTTCCTCAAGCCGCTGCTGGGGCCCATGCTGCCGCCCGATGTGCAGGTGGTGGATACCGGCGAAGCGGTTGCCCGCCAGGTGCAGGCGAGACTGACCGAGAGTGGCTTGCTGCGCGCCACGGGTACGGCGTCAGTGCGTTTCTGGACCAGTGGCGATCCGCAGCAGATGCGGGCCGTGCTACCCGTGCTCTGGGGCGATGAGGGGCCGGTTGCTGCACTGCCGGTGTAGAAATCGCAATGGGCAGGAAAAATTCCTGTTGGGAGAACTTTGCGTGAATTCGCGGTCTATCTAGCGTGATTTGTCGATAATTAAGGAAGAAGACGCATGAGACGTTCATTGATAATCGGAAGTATGCTGTCGATTATGGCCTGCAGTTCATCCGTATACGCCCTCGATGGTATTACCCTGGAAGGGGGGCATACCAACGAATCGACCGACACCTTGCGCCTGGGCCTGCAGTTCGATTTCGGCCGTACGCTGTGGCAAAGCGATGGCGGTGGCGCGGTAATCAGTGGCTATTGGGATGCCGGCTACACCCACTGGAGCGGGCTGGACGCAGAGAGTGTCACCCTGACCCCGGTGTTTACCCTGAGCTTTCCGGGTAATGGTGGCGTGACGCCCTTTATCGAGGGCGGTATCGGTGCCGCCGTGTTTACCGAAACCAACCTGGACAACCGTCGTGACTTGGGGTCCAAATTCCAGTTCGAGGACCGCATTGGCGCTGGTATGCGCTTCACCTCGGGGGCGGAAGTAGGGCTGCGCTACTACCACTATTCCAACGCCGGTATCAAACAGCCCAACCAGGGTATCAACAAGGCCGCGCTCTACTACCGTCACCCGATCTGACGGCGGTCAGGATGCGTCCCCGCGGCGCTTGTTAGCCAACTGCTGCATGCGATATTGCTCGCGGTAAAGGTGAGCAAAACCGTGCAGCACTGGCATGACCAAGGCCCAGATGCAGCCCAGCAGCACCAGGGTGGTGGGGGTACCCAGCGGCAAACCGACATCGGCCAGCCGTGCGCCGGCCAGGTAACTGAGCGGCCCGCCAACAGCGCCCAGTAGCACTGCCCGCCAGATGGGCTTGGCGGTCCAGCCCAGGCAGTGGTTCAGCGTCGTCCCCAGCAGCGCCCAGAGCACGGCCAGCCATAGCGGCACCAGCGTGTCCTGGTCGCGAAATTCCAATACGCCCAACTGCAGCAGGAAGGAGTCCAGCGCGGCGCCTGCCAGCATCACCGAGACCACCAGTTTGCCTTCGGCAGCCCAACTGCTGGTCCAGAAAAAATGCACCAGCAAGGCCGCCGCCGGCACCGCTAGCCAGTAGCTGTTGCCGCCCAGTACGCAGGCCAGCCAGCCGAGCTGGAACAGCACGGCATTGGCAATCAGTCGCCGGTCAGGCATGTCACTCCCCCAAGATGGTTTCTCCAGGGCGCGCATCAGGTTTGCCAAGCAGGATTTGCGCTGTGCCGATGCCGCGCTCGCGGAAGCCGCCCTCGCAGTAGCAGAGGTAGAACTCCCAGAGTCGGAAAAAGGCGTCATCATACCCGAGTTGCGCCAGCTCACCACGGTAGCGCTGCAGGTTGTGGTACCAGTGACGGAGCGTGCGGGCGTAGTGCAGGCCGATATCTTCCAGATGCAGCATGGCCAGATCGGTATGTCGCCGGGTCAGCTCGCCGATGATACTGACTGAGGGCAGGGAGCCGCCGGGGAAGATATAGCGCTGGATGAAGTCTACGCTGCGACGTGCCTGTTCGTAGCGTTGGTCGCGGATGGTGATGGCCTGCAGGAGCATGAGGCCATCGGGTTTGAGCAAGGCGGCGCAGGCCTTGAAGTAGGTAGCAAAGTAGGCGTGCCCTACGGCCTCGACCATCTCGATAGATACCAGCTTGTCGTATTGGCCTTCCAGTTCGCGGTAGTCTTTGAGCAGCAGGGTGATGCGGTCCTGCAGGCCGGCTTGCGCAATACGCTCCTCGGCCAGCCGGTATTGTTCCTGCGACAAGGTGGTCGTGGTCACCCTACAGCCATAATGCTGGGCGGCATAGATGGCCATGCTGCCCCAGCCGGTGCCAATTTCCAGCAGGTGATCGTCGGCAGTCAGTTCCAGCTTGCGGCAGATGCGTTCCAGCTTGTTCAGCTGGGCGGCGTGCAGGTCGTCGCTGCCGGGCGCAAAGATCGCCGCCGAGTACATCATGCTGGGGTCCAGCAAACGTTCGAACAGGTCGTTGCCAAGATCATAGTGCGCGCTGATATTGCGCCGTGACCCCTTCAGGCTGTTGCGGTTGAGACGATGCAGCCACTGCAGCGCCGGCTGCCCGAGCCGTGCCAGGCCGGTTTCCATGGCGTCGAGCACATCCAGGTTGCGCACAAACAGGCGGGTTACCGAGGTCAGGTCTGGCGTGCTCCACATGCCCTGAAAGTAGGCCTCGCCGGCACCGACACTGCCATTGCAGGCAATCTGCCCCCAGGCGGCCGGATCGTGCAGGCGAATGTCGGCGTGCAGGCCATCGTGATCGGGCTGGCCAAAGTCCAGGGTTTCGCCCTCCAGGTGCAGTCGCAGGGTGCCGCGCTGCAACAGCCTCAGGCGAGACAGCACGGCCTGGCGGCACAGGCGTTGCAGCCAGCCCTCGCGTTCTTGCGCGGTGCTGCAGGTGAGTTCAGGTCTGCTCGGTTTCATGTCCGGACTCCTTGCGCGAATGCGCTGCCACCGACTGCGCGGCGGGCGCATGGTCAAACAACGGTATGCCTTTGAGCAGCAGACGCAGGGCCTGCCAGTAGATGCCGCTGACGGTACGCAGCACCATGAAGGGGAAGCGAACTGTCTCGCGGCGCAGTAGCGCCGGGCTGAGCGGCTGGCGCTGCAGGCCCATGCTGGCGTCGAACAGCCGCTGGCCGTCCTGATGGTGCTCGATGCGCACCTGCAGGCGCTCGGCCGGCGTACTGAAGTGCATCTGGTACTCGGCGTCGCAGGGCAAAAAGGGTGAAACGTGAAAGCGCTTGGCCAGGCTGAAGTGCTGGCGAGGCTGCTCGGGGTCGGTTTCCAGCAGGTAGCTGAAGCGTTCACCCCAGGGGGTATTGGTGACTTCGCAGATGATCGCTCGCAGTTGCCCGCTCCGGTCATGGCAATAAAAGAACGAAACCGGGTTAAACAGCATGCCGAAGCTGCGAATTTGCGTCAGCAGGCGGACCGGGCCGTCTAGCGTTAGGCCCAACTGCTCGCGCACCAGGCGCTGGGCGCAGGCTTTCAGGTTTTCCTCTGGCTGGCGCTCGGTACGCAGGTAGTCATTCTCGACAAAACGCATCGGCGACCACCAGCGACCGCTCCACAGTGCACTCAGGCCGAATACCTCGGGTTGCTCATCCAGATCGAGCAGTAGCAAGGTGATCCGGTAGCGGAACTGATGCCCGCGCGGCTGATGCCGCCGGTGCTGCAGTTGGCCGCTGTAGAGTGCGCTGGCAAGGGGCATCAGAGGCACTCTCCGAAGTGGGCTGCCACGCGCAGGGCGCTGACCACCCCGTCTTCATGGAAACCGTTGGCCCACCAGGCGCCGCAGAAAAAGGTGTGCTGCTCGCCAAGCAGTGATTCCCATTGTTGCTGGGCAGCGCTCGCGGCCTGGCTGAACTGCGGGTGGGCGTAATTGAAGCGCGCCAGGATGCGCGCGGGGTCAATCTGCTCGGTCTGATTGAGGCTGACGCAGAAGGTTTCCGGCGCCTGTATGCCCTGCAGGATGTTCATGTTGTAGGTCAACGCGGCGGGATTATGCGGATCGCCACCAAGCCGGTAGTTCCAGCTGGCCCAGGCCAGTCGCCGGCTTGGCAACAGACTGGTGTCGGTATGCAGGACCACGTCGTTGTCGGCGTAGCGAATGGCGCCAAGAATGGCCTGCTCTGCGTCGCTGGGTTGCTCCAGCAGGTTCAGCGCCTGGTCGCTGTGACAGGCGAGTATCACCCGATCAAAGCGCTCCTCGCCCTGCCGACTGATGATGCTGACGCCCTGGGCATCGCGGCGAATGCGCTGGACCGGGCAGTTCAGGCGTATGTTGCGGGCGAAGGGCGCGGTCAGCGCCGGAACGTAGCTGCGCGAGCCGCCCTGGATAACCCGCCACTGTGGCCGATTGCTGACCGACAGCAGTCCGTGGTTGTGAAAGAAGCGGACAAAGAAGGCCAGCGGAAAGTCCAGCATGTCGCGCAGCGACATCGACCAGATGGCTGATCCCATAGGCACGATGTAATGGTCGATAAAGCAGCGGCTGTAGCGGCGCTCGCGCAGGTAGTCGCCAAGGGTGGTCTGGGTGTTGGCTTCCGGCTTTTCCAGATCGGTCAGGGCTTCGCGGTTGAAGCGCAGGATATCGAACAGCATGCGCAAAAAACTGGGCGACAGCAGGTTGCTGCGTTGGGCAAACAGGCTGTTGAGGTTGTTGCCGTTGTATTCCAGACCGCTGGCCGGTTCGCACACCGAGAAGCTCATCTCGGTGGGCTGCGAGGCCACGCCGAGTTTGTCGAGCAGGCGAATGAAATTGGGGTAGGTCCAATCATTGAACACAATAAACCCGGTGTCGATGGCGTAGCGCTGCTGCGCCACCTCGACATCGACGGTATGGGTGTGCCCGCCGACCCAGTCATTGGCTTCGAACACGGTAATTTCGTGGCGACGCGACAGCAGGTGCGCCGCCACCAGGCCGGCAATACCGCTGCCGACAACAGCAATACGCATCAGTTGAGCTCCTGTCGTGCGCCGACTTCAGGTTTGCGACGGCGACGGGTCAAGGCCACGCGTATCCCGGCCGGCAGTGCAGCGATCAGGCGCAATACGCTGATGAAGCGTCCGGGGAAGCGGATCTCCCGCTGGCCGCGCTCCAGCCCGCGCAGTATGCGGCGGGCGGCTTCTTCTGCACTGACGCGCATCGGCATGGCGAAGTCGTTTTTGGCGGTCAACGGGGTGTCGACAAAGCCGGGGCTGACCAGGGTGACCGCCACGCCTTCTTCGGCCAGGTCCAGCTCCAGCGACTGCATCAGGTAGCGCACGGCGGCCTTGGAGGCACCATAGGCTTCGGCGCGTGGCAGCGGCAGATAGGTCACGCTGCTGCCCACCGCCGCCAGACGCGGCGCGCTGCTGCGTCGGAGCAGTGGCAGGGCTGCCTCGATGCAGTTGGCGGTGCCCTGCACGTTTACTTGCATGACCCGGCCCAGCAGGGCAGCGGAGAAGTGCGGCAGTTCCATGTACTCGCAGGTGCCAGCGTTAAGAATAGCCCAGTCCAGGCCGCCCCAGGCGGTATCGATACGCTCTGCTGCCTCGCGCACGGCGTGGATATCGGTGAGGTCGGCGGTGACCACGAGGACTTGATCGGGGTAGCGTTCGGCCAGTGCCAGCAGGGGTTCGCGGCGGCGCGCGGTCATGACTACCCGGTGGCCCTGTGCGGCCAGTTGCTCAGCCAGTGCCAGGCCGATACCGCTGGAGGCGCCGGTTAACCAGATTCTACGTTGATGGTTCATGTCAGTCGTCTCTTGAGTAAGCGTATGACGCTGCCGAGCAGCGGTATGTGTTCGTACAGCAGGGCGCCCGCGTCGTAGTGATCCCGGTGTCGGTACACCTTGGCGTCGCGGAACCACACCTGGCTTACGCCCGGAACGCTGACTTCGCGTCCGCCGGCCAGTCGGGGGTGGCGGTAGTACAGGGTCCAGCACAGCAGCGCCTGCTCGTCATCCACCGGCGAGCATTGGCCGAATTCAAAGCGTACGCTGTTCAGATTGCTGTAGAGGTTGCTGCAATAAGCCTCCAGCGCAGGCAGGCCATGCACCTGATGCAGCGGGTCGGTGAACTGCACCTCGGGGTGGTACAGCTCGGCCAGGCGCTCGAGGTTGTCGCGATTGAGACTGGCGAAGCCCTGGGCGAAGGCATCGATCTGCTGTTGACTGATCATGCGGTTTCTCCTGCTTCGCGGAAGGCGTCGATGGCCCGTTGACGGCTGCTGCGCAGGTCAACAATAGGGGCAGGGTAGGCAGGCCTGTCGGCAAACAGGTCGGCCTGGGGCGGCAGATGAATGTCGCGCGCAGGCAGCCCGGCCAGTTCCGGCAGCCATTGGCGAATGAAGCTGCCGTCCGGGTCGCATTTCTCGGACTGACTGACCGGATTGAATACACGGAAGTAGGGCGCGGCATCGGTGCCGGTCGAGGCGCTCCACTGCCAGCCGCCGTTGTTGGCTGCGAGGTCGCCGTCGATCAGGTGCTGCATGAACCAGCGCTCGCCTTCGCGCCAGTCGATCAGCAGGTTTTTGGTCAGGAACATGGCGCTGACCATGCGCAGCCGGTTATGCATCCAGCCGGTCGCCAGCAGCTGGCGCATGGCGGCATCGACCAGCGGGATACCCGTGCGGCCCTCTTTCCAGGCGGCCAGGCCCTTGGGGTCGTTGCGCCAGCGCACCGACTCGGTTTCCGGGCGGAAGGCACGGTGCCGGGAGACACGCGGATAGCAGACCAGAATGTGCTTGTAGAACTCGCGCCAGAGTAGCTCGTTGATCCAGCTCACGGCGCCGGGGTTGCCGCCGTCAAATTCGCCCTGGTTGACGCGTAGCGCTGCGTGCAGGCATTGGCGGGGCGAGAGTACGCCGGCAGCAAAATAGGCCGACAGGCGGCTGGTGGCATCCAGGTCGGGGCGGTCGCGGTCCTCGGCGTAGTCTTGCAGCAGGTCGGCGCAAAAGTGTTCCAGGCGTTCCAGAGCGGCCTCTTCACCGGCAGGCCATAGTGCCTGCTGGTCATCAGTTGGGCGCTCGAACGAGTCAAAGCCGGCCGCCGGCTGATCGCTCTCAATGGCATGCGGCGGCTGGCGCCTGGGCGCGGGCAGACAGTCCGGCAGACGCCGATGGAGGCTGGCATAGGCCTGTTTGCGAAACTGGCTGTACACCTTGTACATGGTGCCGTTCTGCGTCGTCAGGCTACCTGGCTCGAACAGCAGTTGGTCGGTATAGCGCTGGCAGTCCAGACCTGCGTCCTTGAAGGTCGCCGCAACGGCGGCGTCGCGGGCCTGCTCGTGCAGGCCGTATTCGTTGTTGAAGTGCAGGGCGCTGGCCTTCAGCTCCTGCGCCAGCTCGACGAGCAGCTCGGGGCAATCGTCCCAGGCCTCGGCTTGCAGCACGCGCAAGGCTATGTTGCGCTCAGCGAGCTGTGCTTGCAGCGCCACCAGGTTGCGGCGCCAGAAATCAATCTTGATCGGTGCGTCGTCGTGGGCGCGCCAGTCGTTCGGCGTGGTGATAAACACGGCCAGCACCTGGCCTTTCTGGCTGGCGTGCCAGAGTGCATGGTTGTCGTGCAGGCGCAGATCGCCACGCAGCCAGCACAGTTGCAGGGGGCTGCTCATGCGCGGTCTCCGGTGTGACGGCTGTAGTGACGGGTCAGGGTATTCATCGTTATATCGCGTTGCGCAGGCTGAGTTCAGGCGGATGCGGCTGCAGGTAAGCCTGTTGCAGCAGATAGGGATCGGGATGGCGCAGCAGATGGTGGCGCAACAGAGTAACCGGCACGACCAGCGGCACGATCCCGCTGCGGTAGTGGTTGATCAGCTGCTGCAGCTCTTCTTTTTCCGGCGGGTTGAGTACTTTCTTGAAGTGCCCGGCGACGTGCTGTAGCACGTTGCTGTGTCCGCTTCGACTGGCGGGACGCCGCAGTGCGGCCATCAGTTCAGCAAAGTAGGCGTTGGCGGTGTCACGCAAGGCGGCGCCGCGCCCCGGGTTGGCCAGCATCTGCCCGATCTGACGGTAGCTGGGTGACTGATGTGCCATCAGCAGGTATTTGTGGCGCGCGTGAAAGGCGAGCAGGCGGCTGGCGCTGAGCCCGTCGCGCAGCAGTTGCTGCCAATCCGAGTAAACGATGACACGGTTGACGAAGTTTTCGCGCAGCACCGGATCGTTCAGGCGTCCCTCTTCCTCAACCGGCAGCAGCGGATTGGCCTGCATCAGCCGAGCGGCGAAGATGCCCCGGCCGGTGGCCGGTGCGGGATGCCCATTGGGCTCGTAAACCTTGACTCGCTCCATGCCGCAGCTGGGTGACTTTTGCATAAAGATAAAGCCGCACAACTCTTCGCAGAGTACGGAGACATCGTCGGCGTATTGCTGCAGGGCGTCGGTCACGTCGAGGGTGTGATCCACGGTGCCGACCGCGCGAGGCGCTGCCGGGTCGCCGGCCAGCCGGATAGGCTTGCGCGGGGTGCCCAGGCCAATGGCGACTTCGGGGCAGAAGGGCCGCAACTCAAACAGGGTGCCCAGGTGGTCGGTGCACAGGCGCGAGTGCTTGTGGCCAGCGTTGAAACGTACCGGGTCACCCATCAGGCATTGGCTGATGCCGACGGGGATGCGTGCAGAATTGGCAGATCGCATGGCGTGTCTCCTGTACAGCTTGAATAGCTTTTGTACAAGGATAAGACTGATTTGGCTATTTTTGTATAAGTTTTTTCACCTTTCGTCTGTCAGCTGTAACCAGTTGTACTGATTTGGCGCTGCAAACCTGACTGCTCAGCGTTTGCCGAGCAGTACCTGGGCGGCCTCGCGACCGCTCAGCCAGGCGCCTTCAAGGCGGCCGGACTGGCACCAGTCACCGCAGGCGTACAGGTTTAGGTCGGGGGCCGCCAGTGCGCCCCATTCGCAGTCGTCCGCAGGCCGGGCATAGAGCCAGCGGTGGGCGTGCAGAAAACGGATGGCCGGCAGCGCGATGCCGAGCGCCTGTGCCAGGGCGTCGACCAACTGCTGCGCAACCTCATGCGCTGGGGTGTCCAGATGATCGCTCGCCCACGCGGGGGTGGATTGCAGTACCCAGTTTGCCGCCTCACTGCGTCCGGGTTTGCTGTGGTTGGCACAAACCCAGTCGAGCGGGCCGCAGCGTACAAAGGCGGCGTCCAGCTCGACGGCCAGTGGCGTCTCAAAGCCGACTGAGACGGCCCAGCCCGGCTCCATTTGCGCCTGCTTGGCGGCATTGGCCAGCGCCGGGGCGGCCTCCAGCAAGGGCACTGCCTGAGGGGCGGGGGTGGCAACGATAACCTGCTGGTAGGGACCATAGGTTTGCGCCTCGGTATCAACCAGCAGCCAGCCGCTCTCGACCCGCTGCAGTGCGGCAATGCGGGTGGCGCTGTGCAGCGGCATGTCGCCAAGCAGGCCGCGACTCAGTGCGGTCATGCGAGGTGTGCCGACATAACGTGGCTGGTCATCGTCGGAGCGCTGCAGGCCCTGTTCATCGATGCGATACAGGCGCGGCTGCCAGCGGGTAATCCAGCCCTGTTCCTGCCAGTACTCGACGGCTGCGCGGAAGGCGCTGTGGCGAGCGGTAAAGTACTGGGTGCCGATATCAAACTCACCCTGTTCTGTGCGCTTGCTGCTCATTCGGCCACCGGTACCCCGGCTCTTGTCGAAGATGTGGACACTAACGCCGGCTTCGTGCAGGTGACGGGCGGCACTGATGCCGGCGATGCCGGCGCCGATTACGGCTACGCTCATAATGTGATCTGGTCCTGTTCAGGTCGCTGTATGGGGCCGTTTTACCCCGGCGGAACAGGAAAAGCTATACATGGGCATGCTGTTTGTATAAAAATTTGCGCGTCGTAGGTGTCGCCGTTGTCTCGCATGTTGTCCATTTGGCAGTTTGGCGTGCCCGCGCTTGCCCCATGGGCTGTCAGGCCCTAGTGTGGCGGCTCGCAGTGCTGACGACAGGGAGTCCTTATGAATGTATTACTGACCGGCGGTACCGGTCTGATCGGGCGGCAACTGTGTCGCCAATTGGTAGCAGCAGGGCACCAGGTGGCGGTGTGGAGCCGCCGTCCGGGTGACGTTGCCAGCCTGTGCGGTGCACAGGTGCGCGGCGTCGCCAGCCTGGAGCAGCTGGATGACAGCCCGTTGGACGCGGTGATCAATCTGGCTGGTGCTCCCGTGGCGGACCGGCGCTGGAGTACTGAGCGCAAGGCACTGCTGTGGCAGAGCCGGGTGACCCTGACTGAGCAACTGGTGCAGTGGCTTGGCCAGCGTGCACAGCGCCCCGAGGTACTGGTTACGGCGTCGGCGGTGGGTTGGTACGGTGACGGTGGCGATACGCCGCTGACCGAGACCAGCCCGGCGAAGGTAGAATACACCCACACCCTGTGCGATGCCTGGGAGGCGGCGGCGCGCCGCGCGGCATCTTACGGCATGCGGGTCTGTGTGTTGCGTATTGGTTTGGTGCTGGCGCCCGATGGCGGCTTTTTGCAGCGCATGCGTCTGCCTTTCAGCCTGGGGCTGGGCGGCCCGCTAGGGTCTGGGCGGCAGTACATGCCTTGGGTGCATCACAGTGATGTCGAGGCGCTGTTGCAATGGCTGATTGAGCGTCCTGACTGTCGCGGGGTGTATAACGGCACCGCGCCGACGCCGGTAACCAACCGGGAGTTCAGCCGTGCGTTGGGCAGGGCGCTTGGCCGGCCGGCGGTGTTGCCGGCCCCGGCACCTGTGCTGAAGCTGGCGCTGGGCGAGATGTCGCGGTTGCTGCTGACCGGGCAGCGCGCGTTGCCGGCCAAGGCGGAGCAGGAAGGCTTTGTGTTTCGTTACCCGCATCTTGAGACCGCACTGGCTCAAGTGCTGCAAACGCAAAAATGATGGTTGTTGATCCGTTGGAGTGAGTGAATGTCTGAACGCGGGGTTTTGCTGGTCAATCTGGGCTCGCCAAAGAGTACCCAGGTGGCCGATGTGCGGCGCTATCTGAATCAGTTTCTGATGGACCCCTACGTGGTAGACCTGCCCTGGCCTGCGCGCCGGTTGCTGGTCAGCCTGATATTGCTCACGCGTCCCAAGGCCTCGGCGCATGCCTATGCCTCAATCTGGTGGGAGGACGGCTCGCCCTTGGTGGTGATCAGTCGCCGGGTGCAGCAGGCGTTGCAGCAACAGCTGGATATGCCGGTCGAACTGGCGATGCGTTATGGCGAGCCCTCCATCGAGCGGGGGCTGCTGGCACTGGCGGCGCGGCCGGGTGTGCGCGAGGTGCTGTTCATGCCGCAGTATCCGCAGCACGCCGACAGCACCATTACCACCTCGGTGCAGGAGGCGCAGCGGGTGATCAAGCAGCATGGTCTGGATATCCGCCTGAACGTGCTGCCGGCGTTTTATGATCGCCCCGACTATCTGGCCGCCTTGGCCGACAGCATGCGGCCCTATCTGGCGCAGGGCTTTGATCACCTGCTGCTGAGCTACCACGGCTTGCCCGAGCGTCACCTGCGCAAGGCCGATCCGACCGGTACTCACTGCCTGGCGTCCGGCGACTGCTGCGAACGTGCTTCCGCTGCTCACGCCACTTGTTATCGTGCGCACTGCAGCCACGTCAGCCGCGAACTGGCGGCCCGCCTGGAGCTGGCGCCAGAGCAATGGTCAATGGCTTTTCAGTCCCGCCTGGGTCGTGACAAGTGGATTGAGCCCTATACCGAGACGCGGATCGACGAGCTGGCTGCGCAGGGCGTCAAGCGGCTGCTCGTTGCCTGCCCGGCTTTTGTGGCTGATTGCATCGAGACGCTGGAGGAAATTGGCGATCGCGCGCGCGAGCAGTTTGTCGCTGCCGGCGGAGAGGAGCTGGTGCTGATCCCCTGCCTGAATGACGACCCGCAATGGGTTCAGGTGCTCGCTGACTGGTGCCGGGAGACCCCGCGGCAGGCGTGAGCCTGCCGCATTGCCATCAACCGCGCTTGATCCACTGCGACAGGGCCAGATGCAGGCCCAGGGCGATCAGCACGCCGCCCATCATCCGATCGAACCAGTGCCCCATGCGATGAAAGCCGCGACGCACCGCATCGCGGCTGAACAGCAGGGCCACCAGGCAAAACCATGCGCCGGTCGCTACCGCCGTATAAACGCCATAGCCGGCTTGTACCAGTAGCGGAGTGTCGTGGCTGATGACCACGGTGAACAGCGACAGGAAGAACAGTGTCGCCTTGGGGTTAAGGCCATTGGTGATAAAGCCCTGACGAAACGCCTGCGCGGCACTCATGCTGTGCTGGTTGCTAACCTGCTGGTCCGCCGAGGCCGGCTGCGCGCGCAAGGCGCGAAAACCGATATAGAGCAGATAGGCGCCGGCGACCAGCTTCAGCAGATTGAACAGCCAGACCGACTGCGACACAATCAGGCCAATGCCCAGCAGCGAGTAGGTCACGTGCAGGAAAATGGCGCAGCCAACACCGACCGCGGTGTACAGGCCGGCGCGGTGCCCGGCGCTGACGCTGTTGCGAATGACCACGGCAAAATCCGGTCCGGGGCTGATCACCGCGAGCAGGTGGACCAGTGCCACCAGCGCAAATTCATTCCAATACATTGCAGGTCCTCCTGTGGGCGCAAGATTATACTGCGCCGTCTCCCTGCAACATAGGTACAGCCAGCATGCAAGAAGGTCTCTCCACCGTTTTTCTCGATCGTGCCAGCCTCGACCAGGGCGATCTGGATCTGAGTGGGCTGGAAGGCACCGCGAGTGTCTTCACCAGTTATCCGCGCACGGCTGCCAGTGAGGTCAGCGAGCGGCTGCAGGGGCAGCAGGTGGTGATTACCAACAAGGTGGTGATTGACCGCGCGCTGATGCAGGCAAATCCGCAGCTGAAGCTGATCCTGATTGCCGCAACCGGCACCAATAATGTCGACCTAGAGGCGGCGCGTGAGCAGGGCATCGTGGTGTGCAATTGCCAGGCCTACGGTACCCCGGCGGTGGCGCAGCACACGCTAATGCTGATGCTGGTGCTGATTACCCGGTTCGAGTCCTACCGTGAGGCCGTGCGCGGCGGCGCCTGGCAACGTAGCGAGCAGTTCTGCCTGCTGGATTATCCCATCGGCGAGCTGTCTGGCCGGACCCTGGGTATTCTTGGCTACGGCGAGCTGGGGCAAGCGGTCGCGCGGCTGGCCGAGGCCTTTGGCATGCGCGTACTGGTGGGCGCGTTGCCCGGACGTGAGCGTGAAGGGCGCCCGGCACTCGAGCACTTTCTGCCAGCGATTGATGTACTCAGCCTGCACTGCCCGTTGACCGAGGCAACCCGGGATCTGATCGGCGCGCCCGAGCTGGCGCTGATGAAGCCGGGCAGCCTGGTGATCAATGCCGGTCGCGGTGGGCTGGTCAATGAGGCTGCGCTGGCGGCGGCGCTGCGCTTCGGGCACCTGGGCGGTGCGGCCTGTGATGTGCTGACGGTCGAGCCGCCGGTCGATGGCAATCCGCTGCTTGATGCTGATTTACCGAATCTGGTCATCACCCCGCACAGCGCCTGGGGCAGCCGCGAGGCGCGCCAGCGTATTGTCGAGCAACTGCGCGAAAACCTGTTGGGTTTTGCCGACGGCCAGATGCTTCGTCAGGTCGGCATCTGCTAACTCCCTCACACCTCCGTCGCCGCCCTCACCCAAAAGGGTGATGGTTGCGCGGATGCCTCCTTTTACGGTGAACGACGTCATCGGATGACGTTCGCCGGCTAGCTGCAGTCCGGTTGATCCGCCACGGAATCAGGGCCTGCAGGCATTGCTGCGCAGGTCCATTGGCACAAGGACCTGCCCCATGCCGGCCAATCACTCGTCTGTCTGCGGCCCGCCGGCCCAGCGCGGATTTTCATTGCTCGAAGTGCTGGTGGCGCTGTTGCTGACCACCCTTGGGGTGTTCGGCGCCATCGGCTTGCAGCTCAATGCCCTGCGCTTCAGCGCCGATAGCGCCCACCGTGCCCAGGCGTTGCTGATGACCAATGACTTGCTTGAGCGCATGCGTGCCAACCGTGGTGCCTTGCCGCTGTATGCCATGACAGTCAGCGGAGAGTGCCCCGAACAGGCCGTGGAAAACCTGCCTGTGCTGCAACAGGATCGCGCTGATTTTGCCAGCGCCGTGACCTGCCAACTGCCCGAAGGCGAAGCGCGGGTGACGGTCGACCAGGGCGTGGCGCGGGTGCTGGTGCGCTGGTCACAGGCGCGGATCAGCGAGCAGGGAACGGCCCGCCTGCAGCTTGATGTGCGGATCGGAGCGCAGCCGTGAACGGCCGGCCGAGCGGCTTTGGCCTGGTCGAGCTGCTGGTTTCCATGGCGCTGGGACTGCTGTTGACCATGGCCCTGATGCAGACCTTGCTGGGTAGTCGCGACAGCCTGGTGCTGCTGCGTCACGGCAACCAGTTGCAGGAGGATGCGCGCTACCTGATGGGGCGGTTGGCGGCGGACCTGCGCGCGGCGGGCAGTGAGGGGTGTCTCAACCTGCAGCTTAGCCCGGGTATCGCGTTGCCAGCACCACTGGCCCAACCGGTCAGTTACCAGGGCGGTGTGCTGCAGATCGTTACCGCCTTACCGGTCCGAGTCCAGACCAATGCCCCCACCGGCTATCGTCCCGGCACCTTTGGCGCGCGCTGGCTGGTGGCAGGCAATTGCCGGGACCGTGTGACCATCGCCGAAGATGAGCTGCAAGTGCAGCCTGGTGACTGGCTGCTGGCGCTTCGTCAGCTCGAATACCGTCAGCAGGGCGACCGGGTGCAGGTGCGCCTCAATGGTAGCGGCAACTTTGAAACGCTGATCGAGCAGGTGGTGGATTTTCGCGTGCAGTTTGCCCTGGCCGCCAACGCAGATATGCCAGATGCCGGTGGCCGCTACCAGTCCACGCTCACGCCCGGGGAGCAGCCCCGTTTGCGCAGTGTGCGGGTGAGTCTGGCGCTCAGTGATAACCCGGGCAGTCCGCAGGCGGGACGTCTGCTCACCCAGCGTTTTACGCAGGTGACGCGCCTGCGCAATCGACCAGATCAATAAGGGAGTGATATGAGCAGGAGGTGTTCGTTCCGGCGGCAGCAAGGGGCTGCCTTGCTGATCAGCCTGGTATTTCTGCTGCTGATGGTGGTGGGGGCACACGCTGCTGTGCGCGGCGCCACCCATCAGCAACGTCAGGTTGCCAATCTGGTGCAGCGTCAACTCGGTTTTCAAGCTGCCGAAAGTGCACTGCGTACTCTGGAGGCACAGATCCGGGCACAGCAGCTGGCCCTGCCCGGGCAGGCCTGCAGCGGTGCTGATTGCAACCTGGCGGACGCTGGCTGGCAAAGCCTTGCCTCTGCCGCAGCCGGTGTGGCGGTTGTTTACAGAGTCGACTGGCTGGGCACCAGTGCGATACCTGCACAGTTGCAGCACAGTGGGCAGTCACAGGTTTACCGGCTTGTGGTGCGCACAGAAACCGGGCGTCGTCGCACCGAATTGGAGGCTATGTATGCACTGGCCTATCAGTAAGCTGGCAACCTTGCTGCTGAGTGCAGTGCCGACTGCAGCACTGGCGTTTCAGCCGATCAGCGGTCCGGTGAGCACGCGTAGCGCCGCCCCCGCTAACGTGGTCCTGCTGCTGGATAACTCCTCGAGCATGGTGCTGAACAGTACAGGCGGGCGTACCCGTCTGGCGGTGATGCAGGAGGCTGCCAGCCAGCTGCTGCGCCAGCATCGCGACCTGCGTTTTGGCCTGTTTGCTTTTAACCCGGCGTCGGGGACGGGCGCGCAGCGTGACACGGCCGGCGGGCGCTTGCTGGTGCCCGTCGACGGGATTGGCGATGACACCGCCGGGCGGCAGCATCTGCAGCGGCTGGAGCAGGCCATTACCAGCCTGAACCCCGCAGCGGGCAGTAATCCGGACCTGTATACCTGGACACCGCTAGCGGAAACCCACTATGAGATCAGCCGCTACCTGCGCGGCATGACTTCCTTCTACGACCCCGCCATACCGCGCTACCAGAGCCCGCTGCAGTGGCGTTGTCAGGCCAGCGCTGCGGTTGTGCTGACTGACGGGCTGCCAACCCATGACAGCACCTTTCCGGTCTCGGCCCAGCAGGAGCCGGCTGGCCGGAACCCCCACCTGCCGGGCAACTGGCACCTGCCAGACTGGGATGGCGACACCGCTGATGATGCGACCGGCGCCAGCCTGCAGGACCCGGGCAGTACCTTTTATCTGGACGATATGGCGGCCTTCGCCCGCGCGCTCGATCTGCGCCAGGGCGGCGCCGACGCAGCGGGCCAAAGTTGGGACGATCCGGCCTATCCGCCGCAAAACCTGCGTAGCTACACCCTCGGATTTGCCGTTGATGACCCGCGTTTGCTTGCCGCTGCGCAAGCCGGAGGTGGGCGCTACCTGAGCGTCGCCGACGCCAGCGGGTTGTCCGCTGCGCTGAGCCAGCTTGTGGGGGAGGTGGGAGCGCACAGCGGTTACGTATCGGCAGCAACCCTTGATGGCCAGACGTTGAGCGCTGGCCGCTTGCGTGTCCGCTTGCACTATCATGCCCGAGACTGGAGCGGCGAGCTGGAGCTGCTGGCGCTGGACAGCGGCGGAGCAGAGCAGGGCGTGATCTGGCGTAGCGACAGCCAGTTTGTACCCGGCGGGCTGCGCGGCCGATACCAGAGCTGGCGCCACGCCGATGCCCTGCAGCCAGCAGGCCCGGTGACCCTGCGCGGCGCCGGATTTGGCGCCCTGGCGGCCGTCCAGCAACAGCAGCTGCAGGCGATGGCCGCCGGGCTCGGCTTGCATGGTGCCGATGCCGGGCAACAGTTGCTCGACTGGGCCCGCGGTGTGCCGGTACCGTGGCTGCGCGAACGCGCCCGGCTGTTGGGGGATAGCGTGCGCAGCGCGCCTCGGCTTTTGATGGCCGGGGCGCCCTTGCAGACCAGCCAGGAGGCGGCCTACCAGACCTATCTGCAGCAGCGCAGCGCCATGGGTGACCTCTTGCTGGTGGGCGCCAATGACGGTTTGCTGCACGTATTCGAGGCGGGCGGCCTGCATCGGTACGCCTATCTGCCTGCTGCCTTGCAGGGCAATCTGCAGCACTGGGCAGCTCCGGCCTACGGCGCAGGTTACGGGCATTACTCCGGAGTTGATGGCCAGATAGCGCTGGCTGATGCTCGCCTGTCAGCTGGTTGGAGTACCTTGGCAGCGGCGGGCCTGGGCGCCGGCGGCAAGGGGCTGTTTGCCGTGCGGCTATATGACCAGCGCGACGCCGCCAATGCCTTGGGAGCGTTGTGGGAGGTAGATGCAGGGCAGCCGGGTTGGCAGGCGCTCGGCCACCTGTACGCCGCCCCGCAGGTGTTTAACAAGGCCGGGCGGGCGCTGCTGATTACGGGCAACGGCTACGGCAGTGCTACGGGCGTAGCCAGCCTGCTTGTGCTGGATGCGGAAAGCGGCGAACTGCTCAGACAACTGGACCTGCCGTCCAGGGCGGGCACATCTGAGGGCAACGGATTGTCGGCATTGACCCTGCAGCGTGACGCCGGCGCAAACGTCGTGGCAGCCTATGCGGGTGATCTGCATGGACAGCTGTGGGGCTTTGATCTGAGCGCAGACGACCCGCAGCACTGGCAGGTGATCAACCGCAGCAGTCCGTTGTTTGTGGCGCCGCCCGGTCAACCGCTGACGGCCGCTCCGGTGCTGCATCTCGGCGCGCAAGCCAAGGCGCCACTGCTGCTGTTTGGCAGTGGTCGCCTGCTGGCCGATGGCGATGCGCAAAGTCGAGAGCAACAGGCATTCTATGCGCTGCGGTTGGCGCCCTCGGGACGCACCTTGAGCGTGGCGGATCTGACGCAGCGTCAGCTGCAACCAGGTGATACCGCCAGCACCCGGCAGGTGCAGGGCGCCGCGCTGGACTGGCAGCAGCAGGCGGGCTGGTATGTGCCGCTGCCGGTGCATTCGGTCAGCGCCGAACGAGTGGTCGAGGCGGCTACGGTCGTGGGTAGCCGGGTCCTGTTCAGCACGCTGATTCCGCGCCGCAGTGCCGCAGATCTGTGTCGCCATCAGAGCAGTGGCTGGCTGATATCGCTGGCGTTGGATACCGGCCTGGCGCCGCCCTTCGCGAGCCTGGACGGCAATGCCGATCTGCAGGTGACCGAGGCAGATATCGGCGTGATCGGTATTGAGCTGGATATCGGCCTGCCCAGTCTGCCGCAGGTATTGCGCGCGGAGGCAGACCCGGAAGTGACGCTTCCCGGCTGCGAGAGCGAGCACTACCTGCTGCAGGGCAGTGAAGGCAGCGCGCTGCTGGCTGGTGGTGGGCGCTGCGTATTTGCGCGGATTCACTGGCGGCAATTGCGATGAAGCGCGCGTGCGGCTTTACCCTGCTGGAGCTGATGGTGGTGGTTGCGATCGTTGGCCTGCTGGCGGCCATTGCCTATCCCGGCTATCAGGAGCATGTACGCAAGGGGCAACGGGCTGAGGTCAGTGGCTTGGTACTGGATAATGCCCAGCGTCTGGAGCACCACTATGCCAGCACTGGCCGCTATGACGAGGGCACGGTCGAGGGGTTGTGGCTGCAGAGTCCGGCGCAGGGCACGGCGGTCTATCGGGTGAGCGCGGAGCGAGATCGGGAGCGCTTTGTACTGCGTGCCCAGGCGGTGAGCGGCGGACTGATGGACGGCGATGTGTGTGCTGAACTGACGCTTAACCAGCTTGGACAGCGCACGCCAGCAGACGCGCGCTGCTGGCGGCGCTGAGCCGACATTACTGATGGGGCAAGACGTTCTCGTCTTCGCCTTTGGGCAGGATCAGGTTGAGGACAATGGCGACCACGCCACACAGGCTGATGCCCTGCAGGCTGAAGCTGTCATTGCCGATCACCATGCCGCCGATGCCAAATACCAGGGTCACCGAGACGATGCAGAGATTGCGCGCCTGCGCCAGATCTACCTGATTGCGTACCAGGGTATTCAGACCCACCACGGCGATTGAACCGAACAGCAGGCAAAGAATGCCACCCATGACCGGTACCGGCATACCCAGCAGCACTGCACCGAACTTGTCGACAAAGGCCAGGCCGATGGCAAACACGGCCGCCCAGATCATCACATTGGGGTTGAAGTTGCGCGTCAGCATGACGGCGCCGGTGACTTCCGAGTAAGTGGTGTTGGGCGGGCCGCCCAGGAAGGCTGCCGCCGAGGTGGCGATGCCGTCACCCAGCAGGGTGTTCTGCAGGCCGGGCTTTTCCAGGTAGTTCTTGCCGGTGACGCCCCCAATGGCCAGCACGTCGCCAATGTGTTCGATGGCCGGCGCAATGGCGACCGGAATCATGAACAGAATCGCTGCCAGCTGGAACTCCGGCGCAACAAAGGCCGGCACTGCCAGCCAGGGGGATTCAGCCACCTGACTGAAGTCGACCACACCCAGCAGCCAGGACAGCACATAACCCACCAGGACGCCGGCCAGAATCGGCACCAGACGGAACAGCCCCTTGGCAAAGACCGCGACCACAATAGTGGTGGTCAGCGACGCTGCAGCAATCAGAATCGCGGTGTTGTAGTCCACCAGTTGCTGGCTGCCGTCGCCGGACTTGCCCATCGCCATGTTGACGGCGGTGGAGGCCAGGCCCAGGCCAATGACCATGATCACCGGGCCGACCACTACCGGCGGCAGCAGGCGCTGGATAAAGCCCGGCCCACGCCAGCGGATGATCAGGCTGAGCAGGATATACATGACCCCGGCGGCAACCAGGCCGCCCAGCGTGGCCGGCAGGCCCCAGGTCTGGTTGCTGTACATGATCGGTGCGATAAAGGCGAAACTTGAGGCCAGAAAGATCGGGATCTGACGGCGGGTAGTGAACTGGAACAAGAGGGTGCCAATACCGGCGGTGAACAACGCCACGCTCGGGTTCATGCCGGTAATCAGCGGCATCAGCACCAGTGCGCCAAAGGCCACAAACAGCATCTGTGAGCCGGCCAGCGCGGTGCGCCAGCCGTGGGTCTGGACGCCTTCCATCAGACAATATCCTTCTGCTTGGTGCCGAAAATCTTGTCACCGGCGTCGCCCAGGCCCGGGATGATGTAGCCTTGTTCGTTCAGGCGCTGGTCAACCGAGGCGGTGTAGATCTGCACGTCGGGGTGGGCATCGTTGACGCGTTTGATGCCCTCGGGCGCGGCCACCAGCACCAGCGCGCGAATCTCGCGGGCACCCGCTTTTTTCAGCATGTCGATGGTGGCGACCATGGAGCCGCCGGTGGCGAGCATCGGGTCGATGATCAGGGCCATACGCTGGTTCAGTTCGCCGACCAGCTTTTCCAGATAGGTGTCCGCTTCCAGGGTTTCCTCGTTGCGGGCCAGACCAATGACGCTGACCTTGGCACTCGGTACCAGACTGAGGACGCCATCAAGCATGCCCAGACCCGCACGCAGGATGGGCACCACGGTAACTTTCTTGCCGCTGAGTTTCTCGACTTGCACGTCGCCGCACCAGCCTTTGATGGTATGGGCTTCCACCGCCATGTCCTGCGTCGCCTCGTAGGTCAGCAGGGCGGCAACTTCCTGGGCCAGTTCGCGAAAGTTCTTGGTGCTGATGTCGTTGCGGCGCATCAGCCCCAGCTTGTGTCGGATCAGGGGGTGGCGGATTTCTTTGACGTTCATCGGACAGTTACTCTGTTGCAAGAAGGGCGCGGCAATTATGGCACAGCCTGAGCCGGGTCAACATGCTGTCAGAGCATGTGTGGAACTGGGCAGAACTTACCTATACTTGTGCTTTCGCGGCGACATGGGTATTTTTCGCCCCTTTTTTCCGGCACCAGCGGAGGTCAGTCATGGCGGTAGAGCTGCAGCATATTAAAGAAGTGATGGCGGAGGCGGATTGTCTCTTTACCGAGGCAGACGTCGAGGCAGCGCTGCAGCGCATGGCCGATGACATCAACACGCGGCTGAGTGACAGCAACCCGATTGTCTACAGCGTGATGAACGGCGGCCTGATCATCAGTGGCAAGTTGCTGCCCAAACTGCCTTTCCCGATGGAAGTGGGCTATCTGCACGCCACGCGCTACCGCAACAAGCTGTCCGGTGGCGAGCTGTTCTGGAAGGCGCGCGCCGAGCACTCGCTGGCGGGCCGCAGCGTGCTGATCATCGACGACATCCTGGATGAGGGGCACACCCTGGCCGCGATCGTCGAGTATTGCCGTGATGCCGGCGCCGAGCACGTCTACACCGCGGTCCTGCTGGACAAGCAGCATGATCGCAAGGCCTATCCCGGCATGCGTGCCGACTTTACCGGTCTGGATGTCGAGGATCGCTACATCTTCGGTTACGGGCTCGATTACAAGGGCTACTGGCGCAACGCCGCCGGTATCTTTGCCCTCAAGGGCCACTAAACGATGCGCGCCTGGTTGCTGGGGGCGGGCTTGAGCCTGTTGGCGCCGCTGCTGGCGGCGCAGGTCAGCCTGCCGCACGACGAATACCTGCCGGCTGATCCCTTCGGGCAACGGCAGGACAAGCCCGAGCAGGTGCTGTTTGAAGTGCAGCGCTACAGTCTGACCGTTGGCAGCGAGCTGCGCCCCGGCGGGCGTCCCAACCAGGCGGAAGCCGGCATCTGGCTGCTGCTGGAAGGGCGCTCGCTGCTGCCGGGCAGCCCGGTTGAGCGTGCGCGACTGCACTTTGTCGAGGGCGAAGGTGGTCGTCGCGCGGCGCGGCTGGAGGATGGCGCCCATACATTGGTGATCACCTATCCGCTGAGCTTTCTGCCGATTATCCGGCAGCAGCTTGATGCGCCCGGCGCCGATTATGTCCAGGGACGCTTTTACGGCAATGGCCTGATCTGGGCCGATGTGCATTCGGCGCCGCAGTCCGGTGGCCGCTGAACTGGTGGCCGCGTCGGCGGATGGTTACAATGCCGACCCTGAGCCAGTGAGGAAGCAACATGCGTAAAGACAAAGAAAAGGTGATCGGCGAGCCGATGACCGATGAGCAGGTCGCGGTGTTTCTCAACGCGCGTCCTTATAGCAGTGAAGAATCAGCCGACTATCACCTGCTGGTCCGCGCCTACCGTGGGCTGCGCGTCGAGGATTTCGAGCGTTTTCTGGTGATGTTCAAGGCCGAAGGCTTTGACCTGAACGCCGTGAACGGTGAAGGTCGCACCTTCGCCGAGACCGTGCGCGAACACGCGCAGGGCGAAGACTACGTTGCCGTGCTGGAAGCGGCCGGCGCGCGTTGACAGTGCCTCGCCGCCGGCTCAGGCCGGCAGCAGGCGCCAGTGGTTGCGCCGTGATGGCTGCGCCACGCGAGCACTGCTCGGCAGTGCTTTGCCGATCCAACGGGCCTCCAGCTCGTTGACCTCGACCCAATGCCCGGTGCGCGGAGCTTCCTTCAGCTCCCACAGGGCAAGACACAGCCCCTGCGGGCTGAGTTGTGCATAGCAGCGGCGACGCTTGAACAGTGCGTTAAGCATGGGGCGGACTCCGTCGTTATTCAGGGCGCCAGCTTGGCCTATCTGCATTGCAGGATGATGACAGCGCATCCCCCTGTCGGCGGCCTCGGAACCGGAGTATGCTGCGCCTGTCCAAACCGGCAGCAGCCCGGTGACAAACCGATTTTCCGATAGATGGCAGGAGTAAGCTACTTATGCTCAAGCGTTCAGGCATGCTGTTGCTGGCAGCGCTGACGGCGGCCCTGGTGGGTTGCGCACACAGCCCGCAGCAACTGACAGTACAACCGCAGATCAACAAGCCGCTCAATCCGGTCGCCCAGCAGCAGCCGGTGACCGTACAGGTGCAGGACACGCGCCAGAGCAAGATTCTGGGCACCCGTGGCGGCATCTACCCTGACTCCAGCAATATCACCATCAGTGACAGCACCCTGCCGGCGGTACGTCAGCAGGTAGAGAACGCGCTGCGCCAGTTGGGCTTTAATGTCGTGCCGCAGGGCACGCCGAATGCCAACAGCCTGACGCTGAACCTGTCTGACCTGAGCTATCAGTCGCCGAAGAGTTCGGTATACGTGACCCAGGCCGATATCAGCGCAACCTTCGTGGCGCAGGCGCGCAACATGAACAAGAACTACCAGGGGCGTTACAGCTCCTCACTGCAGCAGCGTTTTGGTTATGCCCCGAACGAGCAGACCAACACGCAGCTGGTGACCGATGTCATGAGTGATGCGCTGACCCGCGTGTTTCAGGACCCGGCGATCATTCAGATCCTGCAGCAGTAAAGGGCTGCGGGTATAAAAAAACCGACGTCCTTGGGGCGTCGGTTTTTTTGTGCCTGGCGTCAACAGTTCAGGCAGGGGGTGATTGCAGCATTTCGTCGTGCTCGGTCATGTTCCAGGGCAGTACACCCGGCGAGATGTGCAGGAAGTGCAGATACTTCTCGAAGTGGTCGAGGATGTCGCCGATGATTTCCTGCTCGTCGTAGCCATAGACGTCGTAGGTCTGGCCACCGCGGCGCAGGAATACCTCGGCGCGGTAGTAATGCTGCTGCTCGTTGTTGTCGGTGCGGCGCATTTCCGGGTAGGCAAAATCCGGGCGCAGGTACTCGCGCAGGCGCACCTCGTAGATGAAGTCGAGCTGATCCGGCTTGTGTATCTCCAGATACACCCGACCATTTTCCGGGTCGCGCTCTGCCTTGGTTGGCCAGCCCTGGTCAACCAGCGCATCGCTTAGGCGCTGCATGGCGGGCATGGCGGTCTTGTTGATAAAGCCTTCCACCGCTGCCCGGTCAGGAAAGTTGACGATACCGGCCAGGCGTTTCTTCCAGTTGGTCGTCAGGCTGTTGTCGCTGTAGCGGCTGACCTGCATCTGGTGCAGCAGGCTGACATCGCGGTGCCCTTCGATCACCAGCGCCCGCCACATACCGAGCATGGCAATGATCATGATGATGGCAAACGGCAGGGCTGTAACGATGGTCATGGTTTGCAGGGCGCTCAGGCCACCGGCCAGCAACAACACCGCCGCAACCACACCTTCCAGAATGGCCCAGAAGGCGCGCTGCCAGACCGGGGTCTGCATGACCCCGCCGGAGGCCAGTGAATCGATGACCAGCGACCCGGAGTCGGACGAGGTCACGAAGAAGGTGACGATCAGCACTACCGTGATGAACGACACGATCGAGGTCAGCGGCAGGTGCTCGAACAGTTTGAACAGGGCGATCGCCTTGTCTGCCTGAACCTCGCTGATCAGCGCGCTATAACCCTCGTTCATGATCAGGTGCAGGGCAGTGTCGCCAAACACCGAGAACCACAGGAAGGTGAACATGGTGGGTACCAGCATGACGCCAAAAACGAACTGGCGAATGGTGCGGCCCCGGCTGATCTTGGCAATGAACAGCCCGACAAACGGAGCCCAGGCGATGGTCCAGCCGAAGATGAACAGGGTCCAGTTGCCGATCCAGTCACTATGGGTGTAGGCCTGCAGGTTGAAGGTGCGCTCGACAATGTTGTTCAGGTAGCTGCCGGTATTCTGCAAAAAGGCCTCGAGAATAAAGATCGAGGGGCCGACCAGAAACACAAACAGCATCAGCGACACCGCCAGCACCATGTTGACGATGGAGAGGTTCTTGACGCCCTTGTCGAGGCCGGCGACGACCGAAAACAAGGCCAGGCCGGTGACCACCGCAATGGCGATAACCTGGACATTGCTGGTCACCGGAATGCTGGGCCAGAGGTAGTTCAGCCCGGCGTTGATCTGTGCCACCGAGAGGCCAAGGGTGGTGGCGATACCGAACAGGGTGCCGAGAATGGCGACCACATCCACGGTGTGCCCGATGGGGCCGTGAATGCGTTCACCAATCAGCGGATAGAGCGCTGAACGCATCGACAGCGGGAGGCCATGCCGAAAGGCAAAGTAGGCCAGTACCAGGCCGACCAGGCCGTAGATCGCCCAGATATGAAAGCCCCAATGGAAAAAGGCGATCTGCATCGCCTGCTTGGCTGCATCCAGCGTCTCCGGGGCGCCCGCCGGCGGGCTGGCAAAGTGGGTGACCGGTTCGGCGACGCCAAAGAACAGCAGGGCGATGCCGTAGCCGGCGGAAAACAGCATGGCGAACCAGGCCGGGAAGCTGTACTGCGGCTCGGCGTGATCTGGCCCGAGGCGAATATTGCCCCAGCTGCTGCAGGCGACCAGTACCACAAACAGCAGAAAGCTGGCGACCGCCAGCATGTAGAACCAGCCAAAGGTCTCGGTGATGTAGGCCAGGGTGCTGGAAAACAGCGAGCCGGCCAGTTCGGGGTTGCTGATGGTGCCGATAACCAGCAGCAGGGTCACAATCACGGCAGGGGCAAACACGGGAACCAGTACGGTTGATTGCCAGCCACGCTTGGCGTCAGTCATGCAGATCTCCTTGTCCTGCGTGTACCGGTCGGTTGACCGGTTTTTTGGGTGAGCAGCCGCCAGCCGACATGCGGGCCTCGGGGCGCCGATGTTGGTCAGTGTTTTTGCTCGTTACCTGATAGAGGATAGCCGCCAGGGCCAAAGGTTCCGCTTATTCGTTTTGCCGGTCCGGGTCCAGCACCTCGATGCGCACCCGTGCGCTGCCGGCGCGGATCATGCCGAGCAGCTCGGCGGTGCTCTGCGAGACGTCGAGGATACGGTGGCCGACAAAGGGGCCGCGATCGTTGATACGCAGGACAACCGAGCGGTTGTTGTACAGATTGGTCACCTCAACAAGGGTGCCAAAGGGCAGCTGCGGATGTGCTGCGGTGAGGTCGGTTTCGTCGTAAGGCTCGCCGCTGGCGGTGCGTCGGCCGTGCAGGCGAGAGGAGTAGTAGGAGGCTTTGCCGGTCTGGGTCCAGCCAGGGTCACCCAGCGAAAGATCGTCGGCCATGGCGCTGCTGGCCAAGAGGGTAGCAAGGACGATCAGCAGGGCACGAAGCATGGGGAGAATCCCGGATGACGGTGGCGCGATCTGAGACCGCACCACCGCTCGCCGGTTCAGCCTTCCAGCTTCTTGCGCAGCAGTTCGTTGACCTGCTGCGGGTTGGCCTTGCCCTTGGATGCCTTCATCGCCTGGCCGACAAAGAAGCCGAACATCTTGCCGCGCTTGGCTTCGTCGCTGGCGCGGTACTGTTCGACCTGGGCTGCGTTGGCGGCCAGGACCTCGTCCAGCATGGCTTCGATCGCGCCGCTGTCGGTGACCTGCTTGAGCCCTTTGGCGTCGATGATCGCATCGGCGGAGTCGCCTTCGCCGGCGGCCAGCGCCTCGAACACCATTTTGGCGATTTTGCCGCTGATGGTGTTGTCCTTGATACGCAGGATCATGCCGCCGAGCTGCGTGGCGCTGACCGGTGACTGCTCGATGTCCAGACCTTCCTTGTTGAGCAGGCTGGACAGCTCGCCCATGACCCAGTTGGCCGCCAGCTTGGCGTCGCCGCAGGTTTGCTGAACCTGCTCGAAGTAGTCGGCCAGTTCGCGGCTGGCGCTCAAGACGCTGGCGTCGTAGGTCGACAGGCCGAACTGGCTTTCGAAGCGTTCGCGTTTTTGCTGCGGCAGTTCCGGCAGCTCGCCACGGACTTCTTCGATAAAGCTTGGCTCCAGAACCACGGGCAGCAGATCAGGGCAGGGGAAGTAGCGGTAGTCGTTGGCTTCTTCCTTGCTGCGCATGGAACGGGTTTCGTCCTTGTTCGGATCGTACAGGCGGGTTTCCTGTACCACCTTGCCGCCGTCCTCGATCAGCTCGATCTGGCGCTGGACTTCGGTGTTGATCGCCTTCTCGATAAAGCGGAACGAGTTGACGTTCTTGATCTCGCAGCGGGTGCCGAACTCGGCCTGACCCTTGGGGCGGATCGAGACGTTGCAGTCGCAGCGCAGCGAGCCTTCGGCCATGTTGCCGTCGCAGATGCCGAGATAACGCACCAGCGAGTGGATGGTCTTGGCGTAGGCGACCGCTTCCTTGGCGCTGCGCATGTCCGGCTCGGAAACGATCTCCAGCAGCGGGGTGCCGGCGCGGTTGAGGTCGATGCCGCTCATGCCGTGGAAGTCTTCGTGCAGGCTCTTGCCGGCATCTTCCTCCAGATGCGCGCGGGTCACGCCGACGCGTTTTACGGTGCCGTCGTCCAGGGTGATGTCCAGATGACCCTTGCCGACGATGGGGTGATCCATCTGGCTGGTCTGGTAGCCCTTGGGCAGGTCAGGGTAGAAGTAGTTCTTGCGCGCGAAAACGTTGGTCATGCCGATCTCGGCGTCGATCGCCAGGCCGAACTTGACCGCGTTGCGCACGGCCTGGGCGTTCAGCACCGGCAGGGTGCCCGGCATGCCCAGGTCAATCAGGCTGGCCTGGGTGTTGGGCTCGGCGCCGAAGGTGGTGGCGCTGCCGGAGAAGATCTTCGACGCGGTGGTGAGCTGGGCGTGGATTTCCAGCCCGATGACGATTTCCCATTGCATTGCTGTCAATCCTCTCAGTAGCCGGCCGGAGCGCGCTGGTGCCAGTCGGTAACCTGCTGGTACTGGTGCGCGATGTTGAGCAGACGGGCTTCGCTGAAGTAGGGCCCCAGCAGTTGCATGCCCAGCGGCAGACCGTTGGCAAACCCGGCGGGCAGGGCGACGCCCGGAACACCGGCCAGGTTGGCGGTAATGGTGTAGATGTCGGTCAGGTACAGGCTGACCGGGTCGTCGATCTTCTCGCCGATTCTGAACGCCGGGGTCGGCGAGGTCGGGCAGAGGATCACATCGACCTGCTCATAGGCGGCCATGAAGTCGTTCTTGATCAGGCGACGGATCTTCTGGGCTTTCAGGTAATAGGCATCGTAGTAACCGGCCGACAGCGCGTAGGTGCCGACCATGATGCGGCGCTTGACCTCGGCGCCGAAACCTTCGGCACGTGAGCGCTTGTACAGGTCGGTCAGGTCGGCCGGGTTGTCGCAGCGGTAGCCGAAGCGCACGCCGTCAAAGCGTGACAGGTTGGAGGAGGCTTCAGCCGGGGCGATGACATAGTAGGCGGGAATCGCCAGCTCGGCGTTCGGCAGGCTGATTTCCTTGATCTCGGCGCCCAGCGCCTGAAATTGCTTGACCGCGGCGCTGATGGCATCGCTGGTCGCAGCGTCCAGGCCGGCGGCGAAGTACTCCTTGGGCAGGCCGATGCGCAGGCCCTTGAGCGAGTCGTTCAGGCCGGCGCTGTAGTCCGGCACCGGCTGGTCGACGCTGGTGGAGTCCTTGGCGTCAAACCCGGCCATGACCTGCAGCATCAGCGCGCAGTCTTCGGCGGTGCGGGCCATCGGGCCGCCCTGATCCAGACTGGAAGCGTAGGCCACCATGCCCCAGCGGGACACCCGACCATAGGTCGGTTTCAGGCCGGTCAGGGCGGTGAAGCCGGCGGGCTGGCGGATCGAGCCGCCGGTATCGGTACCGGTGGCTGCCACGCACAGGCGTCCGGCAACAGCGGCAGCGGAGCCGCCGGAGGAGCCGCCGGGTACCCGATCGGTATCCCACGGGTTGCGGGTCGGGCCGTAGAAGCTGGACTCGGTGGACGAGCCCATGGCGAATTCGTCGAGGTTGGTCTTGCCGAGGCTGACCGCGCCGGCGTCGAGGAAACGCTGGGTGACGGTCGATTCGTACGGCGAAATGAAGTTGTCGAGCATCTTCGAGCCGCAGCTGGTGCGTTGGCCCTGGGTGCAGAACAGGTCCTTGTGTGCCAGCGGTATGCCGGTCAGCGCGGTGGCGTTGCCGGCGGCGATGCGGGCGTCCGCCGCGGCTGCCTGCTCAAGGGCCGATTCGGCGGTCACGGTGATATAGCTGTTGAGGTTGCCATCAAGCTGCTCGATGCGCTTGAGGTAATGCTGGGTCAGCTCGACGCTGGACAGCGCCTTGCTCTGCAGGGCCTGGGACAGTTCGGCCAGCGTTTTTTCGTGCATGGGGGTAGTCTCTTGTCGGCGCGGCAGGATTATTCGATGACCTTGGGAACCAGATACAGGCCTTCTTCGGTGGCCGGTGCGATGGCCTGGTAGGCGTCGCGCTGGTTGCTTTCAGTCACTTCGTCGGCGCGCAGGCGCTGGATAGTTTCCAGCGGGTGGGCGAGCGGGGTGACGTTGCTGGTATCCACCGCCTGCATCTTGTCGATCAGGTCCAGAATGCCGGACAGTTTGGCGGTAGTAGCGGGGATTTCATCCTCGCTGATGGCGATACGGGCCAGATGCGCGATCTTTTCCACATCGGTGCGGTCCAGGGACATGTGTAAAGCTCCATGTAGCCGGAAGAATTCCGGTTGGCTGCTGGCGACAGGCGCCGTTGGGTGGTTCGCCACGGGAAATGCGGGCAAAGGCGGGAATTTACCACAGCGCGCCTTGCCCAAAAACCCCGCCATTGTTAGAGTTGCGACACTTCCGGAAGTACCGATTAGCTACCTGTTTGCCCTGTTTCCTAAAGGCCTTTCGCCGCTATCCATCCGTGCGGCGATGCAGTGGGCAGGTGGTTTATCAGTGCTTTCTTTATATTTTTACCATTAACCCACGCGTCCTCGGGGTCTAGTCAACGCATGTTCAAAAAAATTCGTGGCATGTTTTCCAGTGATCTGTCCATCGACCTGGGCACTGCCAACACCCTCATTTACGTCCGCGATCGTGGCATTGTGCTGGACGAACCCTCGGTGGTTGCCATTCGCACCACCGCCGGCAATCAGAAAAGTGTTGTTGCAGTTGGTACTGATGCCAAACGCATGCTGGGACGCACGCCCGGCAACATCCAGGCCATTCGCCCGATGAAAGACGGCGTTATCGCCGACTTCAGTGTCTGCGAAAAGATGCTGCAGTATTTCATCAACAAAGTGCACGAGAACAGCTTTATCCAACCGAGCCCGCGTGTGCTGATCTGCGTGCCGTGCAAGTCTACCCAGGTTGAGCGCCGGGCCATCCGCGAATCGGCCCTGGGTGCTGGCGCCCGCGAGGTATATCTGATCGAAGAACCGATGGCTGCGGCCATCGGTGCCGGCCTGCCGGTGGAGGAAGCACGCGGTTCCATGGTCGTGGATATTGGTGGTGGTACCACCGAGATCGCCCTGATTTCCCTGAACGGCGTCGTCTACGCCGAGTCCGTCCGGGTTGGTGGTGACCGCTTCGACGAAGCCATTGTCACCTACGTGCGTCGCAATTACGGCAGCCTGATCGGCGAGTCCACCGCCGAGCGTATCAAGCAGGAGATCGGTGTGGCCTTCCCGGGCGGCGAAATGCTGGAAGTCGACGTCCGCGGCCGCAACCTGGCCGAAGGCGTGCCGCGCAGCTTTACCCTCAACTCCAACGAGGTGCTCGAAGCGCTGCAGGAGTCGCTGGCGACCATCGTACAGGCGGTCAAGAGCGCGCTGGAGCAGTCTCCGCCGGAACTGGCTTCCGACATCGCTGAGCGTGGTTTGATTCTGACCGGCGGTGGCGCGCTGCTGCGTGATCTGGACAAACTGCTGACCCAGGAAACCGGCCTGCCGGTGATTGTTGCCGAAGAGCCGCTGACCTGCGTTGCTCGTGGCGGTGGCCGTGCGCTGGAAATGATGGACCAGCACACCATGGACCTGCTGTCGACCGAGTGAGTCGGCGGCCGGCCCGTCGCTATGCGGCGGGTCGTTGACGGCAACACGCCAGTGGCTGCGAGGAGCCTGCCATCAAACCGCTATTTATCAAGGGGCCGTCACTCGGTGTCCGCCTGATCGTGCTCACGGTGCTGTCCATCGTGCTCATGGTGGTCGATGCCCGTTTTGAGGCCCTCAAGCCCCTGCGCGCCCAGCTCGGGCTGCTGGTGGCGCCGTTGTACTCGGCTGCTGAAATGCCGGTGCGGGCATGGGAGACGGTCAGCGAACTGACCACCAGCCGGGCCGCGCTGATTGCCGACAATGAACGGCTGCGCGCCGAAGCGCTGCTGACCCAGCGCAAACTGCAAAAACTTGCCACCCTGACCGAACAGAACGTGCGGCTGCGCGAACTGCTCAACTCGTCCTCGCTGGTGGATGAGCGCGTACTGGTCGCCGAACTGATCGGTGTCGACCCCAACCCCTTCACCCAGCGCATTCTGCTCGACAAGGGCGAAGCTGACGGCGTGTTTCTTGGCCAGCCGGTGCTGGATGCCAGCGGGCTGATGGGGCAGGTCGTCGAGGTCTTGCCGCACAGTGCCCGGGTTCTGCTGGTAACCGATGCTTCCCACAGCCTGCCGGTGCAGATCAATCGCAACGGGCTGCGCGCCATTGCCAGTGGTACGGGTCGTAACGAGTGGCTGGAGCTGCGCTACGTGGGTGATACCGCCGACGTACGCGAGGGCGACATTGTGGTCAGCTCGGGTCTTGGGCAGCGCTTTCCGGCCGGTTATCCGGTCGGTCGGGTGCAGACGGTGACGCGGCATCCGGCGCAATCCTTTGCCGAGGTGCGGGTAACGCCGTCGGCGCAGCTCAATCGCAGCCGCTATCTGCTGCTGGTGTTTAGCCCCGAGAGCGGTTACGGCGATGTATTGCCGGCGCTGGAGCTGGGCACCGAGGGCGCTAGCGAGCAGGACGGTGGGGCGACAGCGGCTGGTGACGAGGCGGCAGAGACGCCCGCCGCCGACAGCGAGGGCCAGCCGGCCGGGGAGGCAGCCGATGCAGACTAGTCTGGCGATCATCCTGAGTATTGTGGTGGCGCTGCTGCTCAGCGTCATGCCGATGCCCGAGCCGGTCAGTCTGGCGCGCCCGATGTGGCTGGCGCTGGTGCTCTCCTGCTGGGTCATGGCGTTGCCGCACCGGGTCGGCCTGCTGACCGCCTGGCTGGCGGGCCTGCTGTCGGACGTCTTGTTCGGCCAGTTGTTTGGTCAAAACGCGCTGGTGATGACACTGGTGGTCTGGATGGTGTTGCTGCTGTATCAGCGCATTCGCCGCTTCCCGTTGTGGCAGCAGAGCCTGGTCATGCTGCCGGTCTTTGGGATTGCCCAGATGGTCGCGCTCTGGCTCAACAGTCTGAGCGGCAATCGGCCGCCGACCCTGATGTTCCTGTTGCCGGCGGTGGTCAGTGCGGTGCTTTGGCCCTGGGTCTTCTCGTTGCTGCGCGGCGTGCGTCGGCGTTTCCATGTCAATTGAGCTGTTGCTGGCCTCGGCCTCGCCCCGGCGACGCGAGCTGCTGGCGCAGATCGGTGTGCCCTGCACCCAGCGCCCCAGCGAGGTTGATGAGCGGGTGTTACCGGGCGAGTCGCCTGAGGCCTACGTCGAGCGGGTAACCCGTGACAAGGCGCTGGCCGCCGTTGCTGCCTGCCCCGGTCGGGTGGTGTTGGCGGCAGACACGGCGGTGGTGCACGGCGGGCAGATTCTCGGCAAACCGCGCGACCGCGCGCATGCGCTGGACATGCTGGGCCGCCTGTCTGCTGACGCGCACTGGGTGATGACGGCAGTCGCGGTGGCCCGGGATGAACGTATCGCGCTGCAGCGGGTCGATACCCGGGTCTGCTTCCGCCGTCTGAGTGCGCAGGAGCTGGCGGACTACTGGGATACCGGCGAGCCGGCGGACAAGGCGGGTGCTTATGGTATTCAGGGCCTGGGTGCGGTCTTTGTCGAGCGTATCGAAGGCAGCTACAGCGCCGTGGTCGGGTTACCGCTGCGCGAGACCGCCAGTTTGCTTGAGGGCTTTGGCATTTCCTGCTGGCAACGGCCCTGACGCGGCTGTTCCGGGGCTCCAATCACCGGTATTGTGGTGACAGACAAGAAGCGAGAGAGCCCATGAGCGAAGAAATTCTCATCAATATCACGCCGATGGAAACCCGTGTTGCGCTGGTCGAGAACGGTGTGCTGCAAGAAGTGCACATCGAGCGTACCCAGCGCCGTGGCATCGTCGGCAATATCTACAAGGGCAAGGTAGTGCGTGTGCTGCCGGGCATGCAGGCGGCCTTTGTCGATATCGGGCTGGAACGTGCGGCCTTTATTCACGCCTCCGAAATCTCCCAGCGCGAGGGGCAGGCGGTAGAGCCGATCAGTGCACTGGTGCACGAGGGCAAGGCGCTGGTGGTGCAGGTCACCAAAGACCCGATTGGCACCAAGGGCGCGCGCCTGACCACTCACCTCTCGGTCCCATCACGTTATCTGGTGTATATGCCGCGCACGCCGCATGTGGGCATCTCGCTGAAAATTGAAGACGAAGCCGAGCGCGAGCGGCTGAAGCAGGTCGTCGCCGACTGCCAGGAAAGTGAGGACATCGACGAAGCCGGCGGTTACATCCTGCGCACTGCCGCCGAAGGCGCCCGTCCGGAGGACATTCTGGTCGACATTCGCTACGTTCGCCGCCTGTGGCAGCAGATCGCCCAGCAGATGGGCACGGCGCCAGCCCCCTCGGTAATCTACGAAGACCTGCCGCTGGCCCTGCGCACCCTGCGTGATCTGGCCAACCCCAGGCTGGAGAAGGTGCGGATCGATTCGCGTGAGACCTTCCAGAAGGTCGAGCAGTTTGTGCACGAGCTGATGCCGGGCGTTGAGGAGTTGCTGGAGCATTATCCGGGCGAACGGCCGATTTTCGATCTTTACAGCGTCGAGGACGAAATTCAGAAGGCCATGGACCGGCGCGTGATGCTCAAGTCCGGTGGCCACTTGGTGATCGACCAGACCGAGGCGATGACGACCATCGACGTTAACACCGGCGCTTTTGTAGGCCACCGCAACCTTGAAGAAACCATCTTCAAGACCAACCTGGAGGCGGCCACTGCGATCGCCCGTCAGCTGCGTCTGCGCAACCTGGGCGGCATCATCATCATCGATTTTATCGACATGGAAGATGAGGAGCATCAGCGCCAGGTGCAGCGCACGCTGGAAAAACAGCTGGAGCGCGATCACGCCAAGACCAATATCATCGGTATCACCGAGCTGGGTCTGGTGCAGATGACCCGCAAGCGCACCCGCGAAAGCCTCGAGCAGGTGCTGTGCGAGCCCTGTCCGAGTTGCCAGGGCCGTGGCATTCAGAAAACGCCGGAGACCGTGTGCTACGAAATTTTCCGCGAGATCCTGCGCGAGGCGCGCGCCTATCAGGCCGGCTCCTACACCGTGCTGGCGTCGCAGGCGGTGATTGATCGCCTGCTGGACGAAGAGTCCGGCAACGTCGCGGATCTGGAGCTGTTTATCGAGCGTCCGATCAAGTTTCAGGTGGAAACCATGTACACCCAGGAACAGTACGACGTGGTGCTGATGTGATGGCGGACTGAGCAATGCGCAGGCGACGCTGGCTGATACGAGGACTGAACGGGCTGATCCTGCTGCTGGTCGGCTGGCTGCTGTTGGCGGCGGCCTATGTCAGCCTCGGCCGCCTGCTGGTGCCGACGGTCGAGAACTATCAAGAGCAGCTGGTTGCCCAGGTTGAGCAACTGACCGGCCGGCACATCGAGCTGCGCTCCTTGCAGGGGCAGATGCAGGGCGCTCAGCCGGTGCTGACGCTGCGCGGTCTGCGGGTGCACGAAAGTCTGCAGCCAGACAGCGAGGTGTTGTTCGATCTGGACGATGTGACGGCGCGGCTGGATGTCTGGCGCAGCCTTTGGCTGCAGCGCCCGGTGATGGATGCGCTGCAGATTCGCGGGCTGGCGCTGACGCTCAGTGAGGACGAGCAGGGCCAGTGGCATATGCAGGGGGTGGGCGAGCGCACGCGGCGCCTCGGCGCGCTGGAGCAGGCCATCGGTACGCTCAAGCAGCAACGGCGCATTACGCTGCTTGATACGCGCATTGAGGTCAGCCCCTTTGAAGAGCCGCGCTGGCAGTTCGAGCACGGAGACCTTACGCTGCTCAATGGCGACGGTTGGCATCGGCTGGATGGGCACCTGAGCCTGCCCGATGGCGAGCGCCTGCGCTGGCAGGTCAGCGCCCTGATGCCTGGCGAGCAATTGTCCGACGCGTCGCTTGGCTTCTTTGTTGAACTGCCGGCCAGTGACTGGAGCCGCTGGCTGCCCTTGGAGTGGCTGGAGCGCTCGCACCTGAGAGAATTGACCGCCGGCGGGCGCTTCTGGGGCAGTTGGCAGGATCAGCGTCTGCAGCGCCTGCAAGGGACCCTGATCGCCCCGCAGATTCGCCTGCAGAGCGGTGAGCGCGAGCCGGTGCTGCATGACCTCTTTACCCGCTTTGAATACGTCGACGACAGTGAGACCCAGCAGCTTCAGGTGCAGGACCTGAGTCTGCACCTGGGCGAGGAAGTCTGGCCCACCACTCGCTTGCAACTGGAGCGCGAGAGCGCTGAAGGGCATTGGTCTGTTGCCCTTGATCGCCTGCGCCTGTCCAAGCTTGGCACCTGGCTGACGTTGCTGGCGCCGGACCAGCCGGTAGCAGATCTGGTCAATGAGCTGGCGCCCGAGGGCACCTTGCGCCAGGTCCGCGTGAACGGCATCGACCCTGCCGGTGATCTGACCTCGCTGGATTTCAGCGGCCGGCTGGAAGAGGTCGGCATGGCCGCTTTCCATAACGCGCCGTCATTCACCGGTGTCAGTGGCACGGTGCAGGGTAGCCCGCAGCAGGGAGAGCTGCGCGTGGATGCGCAGCAGTGGAGCATGCAATTGCCCAACCTGTTCCCCGAGCCCTGGCAATATCAGCGTGCTCAGGGCCTGCTGAACTGGCGCTGGTCCAAGGAGCAGGGGTTGCAACTGGACTCGCCGGGCATGGCCGTCAGTGGTGAAGATGGGGATGCCAGCGCGACGCTGTCGCTACATTTGCCGCCCACAGGGCAGACCCCGACGATGGATCTGCAGGTCGCCCTGCGCAACAGTCAGGCCCCGGCACACCGTGCCTATCTGCCGGTGCGCTCGCGGGGGTTCAGCCCGGCGCTGGCGACCTGGATGGCTGCCAGTGGTGTGCAAGGTCAGGTGCCGCTGGCGATCTTTGAGTACCACGGCTCGCTGCTCAAGGGGGCGAGTGCCGAGGAGCGCGAGATCGCCCTGTATGCGCAGCTGCGCAGTGGCGAGCTAGTATTCCAGAGCGGCTGGCCGCCCCTGACCGAGCTGGATGCAGACTTGCTGCTGCGTGGCGGGGCGTTGGATATACGGGCCAGCAATGCCCGATTGTTGGGCGCTCAGGCCCATGGTGCGCGCGTTCATGGTCAGCTGATGAATACCACCGGGCCCTTGCAGCTGCAGGTCGAGTCCGCTTTCGAGGGTTCGGTCAGCGATGCGCTCAAGCTGATGCAGGACAGCCCCCTGGCCGAGCTGACCGGCAACCCGCTGGCCGGCTGGAGTGGGGAGGGGGCGGTCAGCGGTGAACTGCAGCTGTCCATTCCGCTGCGCCGCAGCGGCGAGCAGGCGGCGCAGACGCAGGCGCTGGTTGAGTGGCAACTGGCTGACGCGCAAGTGAACATCCCCGTATTGCAGGCCCCGTTGGAGGCGATTGACGGGCAGTTTCGCTTTGCTCGTGGCGAAGGGCTGAGTGCTGACACGCTGTCTGCCCGTTTTCTTGGCGCGTCCGTTGAGGGACAGCTGACGCCCTTGGGTGAGCGTGGGCAGCGCCTGCAGTTGCACGGTCGTCACCGTGTCGAGCAGCTGCGACGCTGGGCCCTGCTGGAGGCGGTTCCGGCCTCGCTGTTCAGTGGTGAGCTGGGTTGGCAGGCTCGGGTTGATCTGCAGGCCGGTCGTCAGCAGATCCGCCTGCGCAGTGACCTGAAGGGTCTGGTGTTGTCGTTGCCCGAGCCCTTTGCCAAGGATGCGAAGACGCCGCGCCCATTGCAGGTCGACCTGACGTTGGCGAACGGCCAGCAGCGTTGGCAGATTCAAAGCGACGACGGCCTGCAGGCGGTGCTGCGCTATCGCGGCGGTGAGCTGGCCGGAGACGTGCGTTACGCCAGCGGCGCGCCCAGCCTGCCGCAGGCGCCAGGCATCAACCTGCAGGCCAGTCTGCCGGTGCTGGACTGGGACCAATGGCGACAATGGCTTTCCGGTTTGCAGTCCTCCGGTGCGGCCAGGCCGCGGCAGCTTTCCGGTTCCCTGGGGCAGTTGCAGGTGCGGGCAGACCGGTTCGTCGGTATGGGCCTGGAGCTGGACAATCTGCAGGCCCGCGTCGGCCACGGCAATGCTGGCTGGCAGATCGATGTGGAGCAGAGCGATGTGGCGGGGCAGGTGCTGGTGCCCGATCCCGATGGCGAGCCCATTCGGGTGGACCTCAGTCGCCTGCGTCTGCCGCGTGCCGAGAGTGCTGACGCGCCGCCATTGCCGCAGCCAGGGGAAACGGATGCCGAGCCGGTGGACCGCCTGGCGGGGATCAAACCCTCCACGCTGCCGTCTCTGGATGTGAATATCGACCGGCTGTCGTGGGGCGCTGACCCGATCGGTGCCGCCCGGTTTGCCCTGCGTCCTGACGCCACCGGCGCCCATCTGCCGGAGCTGGATGTCGACCTGCGCGGTTTGCGCATCAAGGGCAGTATGGATTGGCGGGAGGCGCCGGCGCACACGGTCTTCGAAGGCAGCCTGGAGGCTGACGACATCGGCGAGGTGCTGAAGAACTGGCGTTACGCACCGACCATCACCAGCGACCGCTTTGTCACCAACGCTGCGTTGAACTGGCCCGGCTCTCCCGCCGCGTTTGCCTTGCGCACCTCCTCCGGTACGCTGGGTATTGAGGCTCGCGATGGCATGCTGCAGAGTGGCGAAGGCAGCGCCGAGGCGTTGCGCGTGTTCGGCCTGCTCAACTTCAATGCGCTGACCCGGCGCCTGCGGCTCGACTTTTCTGATCTGTTCAGCAAGGGGACCGCTTACGACAGCCTGGACGCCGGCCTGTATGTGGAAAATGGCGTGCTGCACAGCGAACAGCCGGTTGTGCTGGAGGGCCCCGGCGTAAAACTGCAGCTTGAAGGCAAGCTGAATCTGCGCAGCAACCAGGCGGACATGGGGCTGCTGGTAACACTGCCGGTGACCAACAATCTGCCGCTGGCCGCGATTATTGCCGGCGCGCCGCAGATTGGCGGGGTGCTGTTTCTGGCTGACAAGATTCTGGGCGACAAGGTCGCGCGCTTTGCGTCGGTGAAATACCGGATTAGCGGCGACTGGCAAAAGCCCAATGTTGAATTTGACCGCGCCTTTGACGACAAGGCGGCGCTCGAGGAGGAATGAGATGGCAACGGTGGCTGCGGTACAGATGACCAGCGGCCCGGAGCCGGCGGCAAACCTGCAGGTGGCCGCACGGCTGATCGCCGAAGCCGCCGGGCAGGGCGCTGAACTGGTGCTGCTGCCCGAATGCTTCGCCGCCATGGGCACCTCGTCGCTGGCGGCCATTGCCGAGGCCGAGTGGGGCGAGGCGCGCCCGATTCGCCGCTTTCTCGCCGCGCAGGCGCGCCAGCATGGTGTCTGGCTGGTCGGCGGCAGCTTGCCGCTGCCGGCCCAGGCTGGCGGCAAGCCAATGGCCTGTCAGCTGGTAGTCGATGAGCGTGGTCAGGAGGTGGCACGCTACGACAAGCTACACCTGTTTGATGTCGATGTTGCCGATAGTCACGGCAGCTATCGCGAGTCCCGGGACTACGACTTTGGCGATCAGGTGGTGTGCATCGACAGCCCGGTCGGGCGGCTGGGTCTGAGTATCTGTTACGATGTGCGCTTTCCCGAGCTCTACCAGGCGTTGCGCGCCCAGGGCGCCGAACTGATTGTGGTGCCAGCCGCCTTTACCGCCGTGACCGGTGCCGCGCACTGGGAGGTGCTGTTGCGCTCGCGGGCCATTGAAACCCAGTGTTGGGTGCTGGCGGCCAACCAGGTGGGCGAGCATCCCAATGGACGACAGACCTATGGTCATAGTTGCCTGATTGATCCCTGGGGCGCCGTTCAGCAGTGTCTGGCTGCGGGTGAGGGCGTGGTGACCGGTACGCTGGTGCCTGATCAGTTGCAAAGTGTGCGTGAGCGCATGCCGATAACCCGACATCGTCGTTTCGCCCTGCCGGCCGAGCCATTGCCGCCGGGCAAAGGAGTTTAGTGAACATGAGTGATATCGTCGCCCGCGCCGAGCAGGCGCTGCTGCAGCCCGCCGAGTTGAGCGCAGATGCCGTAGCCGGCGTACTGGGCTCACTGGTACAGGCGCCGGGGGTAGACGCCGCCGACCTGTATTTTCAGCACCAGATCAGCGAGTCCTGGGTGCTGGAGGACGGTATCGTCAAGGACGGCAGCTTTCATGTCGACCAGGGCGTTGGCGTGCGTGCCCTGTCCGGAGAAAAGACCGGCTTTGCCTACAGCAATGACCTTCGTCTGGGGGCATTGAGCCAGGCGGCTGGCGCGGCGCGCTCCATCGCCCGGGCCGGCCAGGCCGGCAGCGTGCAGGCCTGGCAACGTCCGCAGGCTGCTGCGCTGTATGCCGTGGACAACCCGCTGGATGTGCTGCCGCAGGGTGACAAGGTGGCCTTTTTGCAGCGTATCGACGCCTTTACCCGCAGCCTCGACCCGCGTATCAGCCAGGTTACGGTCAGCCTGGCCGGGGTCCACGATACCGTGATGGTTGCTGCCAGTGACGGCACCTGGGCCGGTGATATTCGCCCGCTGGTGCGCATGAACGTCAGCGTGATCATGGAGCAGAACGGGCGTCGCGAGCGCGGCAGCAGTGGCGGCGGTGGGCGCACCGACTACCTGTATTTCGAGGCAGAGGAGCGGGCGCTGGGATACGCGCGTGAGGCCGTGCGCCAGGCATTGGTCAATCTCGAGGCGATCGCCGCGCCGGCCGGCAGCATGCCGGTTGTCATGGGCCCGGGCTGGTCTGGGGTGTTGCTGCACGAAGCAGTCGGTCATGGTCTTGAGGGTGACTTCAATCGCAAGGGCAGCTCGGCCTACAGTGGCCGAGTGGGCGAGAAGGTCGCCTCCAGCCTGTGCACCATCGTCGATGACGGCACCCTGCCAGGTCGCCGGGGCTCGCTCAGTATCGATGACGAGGGCGTGCCCTCCAACTGCACCACGTTGATCGAAAACGGCGTACTCAAAGGCTATATGCAGGACAAGCTGAATGCGCGCCTGATGGGCGTGCCCGCGACCGGCAATGGTCGCCGCGAATCCTATGCTCATCTGCCGATGCCGCGCATGACCAATACCTATATGCTGGCGGGCGAGAGCGATCCGGAAGAGATTATCCGCTCGGTGAAAAAGGGTATTTACTGCGCCAACCTGGGCGGTGGTCAGGTCGACATCACCAGCGGCAAGTTTGTCTTCTCCACCAGTGAGGCCTACCTGATCGAAGACGGCAAGATCACCGCCCCGGTCAAGGGCGCCACCCTGATCGGCAACGGCCCCGAGGTGATGAACCGCGTCTCCATGGTCGGCCACGACCTGAAGCTCGATACCGGTGTGGGCGTGTGCGGCAAGGATGGGCAGTCGGTGCCGGTCGGCGTTGGTCAGCCGACACTGAAGATCGATCAGATTACAGTCGGCGGCACCGGCTGACGCCGGTCCCGCAGCCGCAAGCTTCAAGCTGCAAGCAAAAAGGCCGAGCAGGGCGGATGTTGACGGTAAGCCCAAGGCCCTGGATAGCAGTAAAGGACGTTGGTACAAGCGCACAAGCCGAACCAAAGCACAATCTGATGTGGCTTGTGGCTTGTGGCTTGTGGCTTGCCGCTGCTACTGCGCTTCAAACCGCCCGGCCAGCCGATTCTTGCGTACCTGGTCAACCGGGAACACCTTGCCGCTCATGGCGACGTAGACGCCGTGGGGCAGGCAGTTGAGGGCGCCGATGGCGAGGCCCAGGTTGAAGCTGGCGTCGGTATCGCGAAAGCGTGCCGGCTGCATCGCGCCGGTGAGTACGATAACCTTGTCCTCGATATCCGCCAGCGCCGCCCCAGTGACCGTCATGGTATCGGTTCCGTGGGTAATCAGAATGTGCTCATAGGGGCAGGCTGCGACGCTGGCGTGCATCAGATCGCGGTCGGCGTCGGTCAGTTCAAGACTGTCCTTGCGTGTCAGTGACTCGATTTGGTACTCAAAGCCGACGCGCGCTTGCTGCAGGATGTCTGCAGCCATGGGGTCGCCGATCTGGAACTCGCTGAGCGCGTCGAAATAGACCTTGTCGATAGTGCCGCCCGTGCTGAAAATCTGAATGAACATCCGGTATCCCTTTGCGCTGAGTCTGTCTGCGTATGTCTGTTGAAGAGTCTACCTTGTCTGCGGTTGAGCGTATCTGGTGGGTTTACATGGTGCGTGCCGAGAATGGCCACCTGTATACCGGCATCAGTGTGGACCCTGAGCGGCGCTTTCTTCAGCATCAGAGCGGCAAGGGCGCGCGCTTCTTCAATCGCAGTCCGGCGGCGGCGCTGGTGTGGCGTCGTAGCTGCGCCGGTCATGGCGATGCCTTGCGACAGGAGAGGGCGATCAAGGCGCTGACGCGCAAAGCCAAGGAGTGCCTGATAGATCAGCCCGATGGTGACTTATCAGTCGGCCCGAAGGGCTAGCCAGCCTCCGTATGGGCGGTCTACAGTGGCGGTTCATTTCGCCGGAGAGCTGTCATGACCGACCTGATTCTGCATCACTACCCGCAATCCCCCTTTGCCGAAAAAGCTCGCTTGCTGCTGGGCTTCAAGGGCCTGTCCTGGCATTCGGTGATGATTCCGCCGGTGATGCCCAAGCCCGATCTGACGGCGCTGACCGGTGGCTACCGGCGTACACCGGTGCTGCAGGTGGGGGCTGACATTTACTGCGACACCGCGCTGATCGCGCGCCGTCTGGAGCAGGAAAAGGCAGCGCCGGCGCTGTTTCCCGAGGGCCAGGAGGCGGCCGCTGCCAGCCTGGCGCAGTTCGCCGACCAGGTGCTGTTCCAGCACGCCGTGGCGATCAACTTCCAGCCCAAGGGTCTGGCCGAGCGCTTTGCCGGCATGCCCGAGCAGGTAATCAAGGGCTTTGTGGCCGATCGTCAGAAGTTGTTCAGTGGTGGGACGGCCAGCCGTCTGGATACCGAGGTGGCGCTGGGCCAGTGGCCGGCGCTGCTGTCACGTCTGGAAACCCAACTGGAGCGCGATGGCGACTTCCTGCTGGGCAGCCAGCCAAGCATCGCCGACTTTTCCCACTATCACGCGCTCTGGTTCGTTGCTTCCAACCGCGCGGTAGCCGATGCCCTTGAGCCCTATCCGGCGGTACGTGCCTGGATGCAGCGCGTGCGCGACATCGGTCACGGCTCGCATGCCGAGCTCAGCGCCGACGAAGCGATTCGGATTGCCCGCGAGGCCACACCGGCGGCGCTGCCGACCGATGCCATCAGCAGCCCGACGGGCTTGGCCGCAGGTCAGGCGGTGATCGTCAATGCGGTCGACTACGGCACCGATGAGGTGGCGGGCACTCTGCTGTACGAGGGCGCCGAGGAAATCATTATCGCCCGTGAAGATGAGCGTGCCGGCCTGGTACACGTGCACTTCCCGCGCTTCGGCTTCCGTATTCGCGCGGCATGAGTCTAGCCGCGTCAGTGGCCGGCGTTGGCCACTGACGCGTCTTGCAACACTCTATTGGATTGCGTCCCTCTCGCCAGCCTGATGGCGCTGCGTTAATCTGCGCAAGCGGTCAGCTCGACCGTTTCTTCCTCAGGACCCCCTGCCATGTTTGACTGGATCTTCCTGCCCGAAGCCTGGGTGGCGTTGGCGACCTTGCTGGCGCTCGAAATTGTGCTCGGCATCGATAACATCATCTTCATTTCTATTCTGGTTGGCCGCCTGCCGCCGCAGCAGCGTGAACTGGCGCGCCGGCTGGGTATCGGCTTTGCCATGCTGACGCGGCTGGCTCTGCTGTTTTCGCTGGCCTGGATTATCGGGCTGGTCGAGCCCTGGTTCAGTGTGCTGGGACAGGATATTTCCGGACGCGATCTGGTGCTGATTCTCGGCGGCTTGTTCCTGCTGGGCAAGGCGACCCACGAGATTCATCTGAGTCTGGAGGCGCCGGCGGAGGCCGAGGCCTCAATGGCGGCGGCTGCGCGCAATGGCATGGTCGGTATCGTGGTGCAGATCGCTCTGCTGGATATCGTATTTTCCCTCGATTCGGTGATTACTGCCGTCGGGCTGGTGGACCACCTGTCGGTGATGGTGATTGCTATCCTCGGCGCGGTCGCGGTGATGCTGTTCGCCGCCAAGTCCATCGGCGACTTTGTTGACCGCCACCCCAGCATCAAGATGCTGGCGCTGTCGTTCCTGATGATGATCGGCCTGACGCTGATGGCCGAGGGGCTGGATGTGCATGTGCCCAAGGGCTATATCTACTTTGCGATGGCCTTCTCGGTAGTGGTCGAGCTGCTCAACATCCGGGTGCGCCGCAACCGGACGCAGCAGGACGGCTGAGGTTCAGGCCTTCATGGGCTGGTAGCCAGGCAGGCTTTCGATGCGCCGCAGCCAGGCGGTGATGGCAGGGTAGCCTGTCAGCTCAAAGCCGCCGTCGGCGGCAACGTGGGTGTAGGCGTAGAGTGCGATATCGGCCAGGCTGGGCTCGTCTGCAACCAGATAGGGGCTGCTTTGCAGCTGTGTTTCCATCACGTCCAGCGCGTTGTAGCCACCTGCCTGTTTGCTCAGGTAGTCGGCTCGGCGCTCCTCTGGCAGGCCAAGGTAAAGCGCGATAAAACGCGCCACGGCGATATAGGGTTCGTGGCTGTACTGCTCAAAGAACAGCCACTGAAGCATCCGGGCGCGGCTGAATGGCTCCGTCGGAACGAGTCGGCTGCCCTCGGCGAGGAACAGCAAGATGGCATTGGACTCGGCCAGGCAGCGGCCGTCGTCCAGTTCCAGCAGCGGCACCTTGGCGTTGGGGTTGCGGGCCAGGAAGTCGGGCGTGCGAGTGTCGCCGCGCATGATGTCCACCGTTTGCCATTCATAGTCCAGGTCAAGCAGGGCGCACAGCAGCTCCAGCTTGTAGCAATTGCCGGAGCGGTGATCACCGTAGATTTTCATGGGGTGTGCTCGCAAGGGGGAGTGACTAACTGTCGTCTGGCTTCGCCTCGTCGTCAATCTGGTGTAGGGTCGCTATTGCAATTCAAGCGCGGTCAGTTGTACCGCTGCACAACGGGTGATCGAGCAGACAGGGGTAGAGACGGCGTGGACAGCATTATTGCGGTGGACAACCTGACCAAAACCTACGCCAGTGGTTTTCAGGCGCTCAAGGGGGTTAGCCTGCAGATCCGACGTGGTGAAATCTTCGCGCTCCTTGGGCCCAACGGTGCTGGCAAGACCACGCTGATCAGCATCGTATGCGGGCTGGTGAACCCGACCGGCGGGCAAGTGCTGGTCGACGGGTTCGATAACCGCCGCGACTATCGTCAGGCCCGTCAGCGCATTGGCCTGGTGCCGCAGGAGCTGACCAACAACATGTTCGACAGCGTCTGGGCTACCGTGCGTCTCAGTCGCGGTTTGTTTGGCAAGCCGCGCAATGATGCGCTGCTGGAGCAGATCCTGCGTGAGCTGTCGCTGTGGGACAAGCGCAATGAGCGGATCATGGATCTGTCCGGCGGCATGAAGCGTCGAGTGCTGATTGCCAAGGCCCTGGCGCACGAACCGGAGGTGTTGTTTCTCGACGAGCCCACCGCGGGGGTCGATGTGGCGCTGCGCCGGGATATGTGGAATATGGTGCGCCGCCTGCAGCAGCGCGGGGTCACCATCATTCTGACCACGCACTATATCGAGGAAGCCGAAGAAATGGCGGATCGCATTGGCGTGATCCGTCAGGGCGAGCTGATCCTCACCGAAGACAAGCACAGCCTGATGCAGCAGCTCGGTACCCGGCAGCTGACGCTGCAGTTGCAGCAGCCATTGCCGGCCATCCCGGCGGCGCTGGCGGAGTATCCGCTGACGCTGGAGGAGCAGGGCTACGCGCTGGTGTACACCTTCGATGCCAAAGCCGAGCAGAGCGGTATCGCCGAGCTGTTGCGTAGTGTGGATCAGTTGGGAATTGAGGTGCGGGACCTGCGTTCAAGTCAGAGCTCGCTGGAGGACATCTTTGTCGGGCTGGTGCACAGTCGCGAACAACCGCAACAGGCGTCGACACTGGGAGGTGCCGCATGAGCCTGCAAGGAGTCAAGGCAATCTACCTGGCCGAAATGGCGCGCATGCTGCGCACCCGGCTGCAGAGCATCGCCTCGCCAGTGATCTCCACGTCGCTGTATTTCATCGTCTTCGGCGCGGCCATCGGCACCCGCATGACCGAGGTAGACGGCGTCAGCTACGGGGCATTTATCATCCCCGGGCTGATCATGCTGATGCTGCTGAACGAAAGTATTTCCAATGCTTCCTTCGGTATCTACATGCCGCGTTTCACCGGCACCATTTACGAAATCCTGTCTGCGCCGGTGTCGCCGTTCGAGATTGTGGTCGGCTACGTGGGGGCAGCTGCCACCAAGTCGGTGTTGCTCGGCCTGCTGGTATTGCTGACGGCGCGGATCTTTGTCGACTATGAGATTCAGCACCCGGTCTGGATGTTGGGTTTTCTGCTGCTGACCGCCATCACCTTCAGTCTGTTCGGCTTTATTATCGGGGTCTGGGCGGACGGCTTCGAGAAGCTGCAGATCATTCCGCTGATGATCGTCACCCCGCTGGCCTTTCTGGGCGGCAGCTTTTACTCCATCACCATGCTGCCGCCGTTTTGGCAGACCGTTACGCTGTTCAATCCGGTGGTGTATCTGATCAGCGGCTTTCGCTGGAGCTTCTATGGCGCGGCGGATGTGCACATTGGCGTGAGTGTTGGCATGACCCTGGTGTTCCTGACGCTGTGCCTGCTGGTCATCAGCTGGATATTCCGCACCGGCTACCGCATCAAACCCTGACAGATCTGTCCCCTCCCGGCGCGCGCCCCCTTGCCAGAGGGGGCATATGAGTGCCTTATCAAGCCATTTTATTGACTTTCTAGCGTTGCGCATTGAGAATATGTCATCGTTTTGTTATGGTGTCGCTTTAATATCATTTGGATTTGCTGTGCGACGCCTGCCACGGATGCGTTCTTTGTCGTCGCCAGGCTGACTCCCAAACTCACACAGTGACGTCAGGTTAGGAGACAATTTGGTGCTGTTGTCGCGTGGAATTTTGCGTCTCCGAACGGTGTGCTGTTCGCTGATGCTCACCCTCTCTGGGCTGCTTTGCATGGCATCAGCACAGGCCTCAACCGGGCCCGGGTCGGTGGCTTTCTGGTATGCCGCCGAACCGCCGTTGCCCGAGCTGGCCCAATACGATTGGGTTGTGCTGGAGCCTGGGCATGTCCAGCCCGATCAGGTTGCCTTTCTGCACGCCCAGGGCGCCGTCCCCTTTGCCTATCTGTCTGTTGGTGAGCTGTCTCCTGAGGATGAAGCCTCGGCAGATGCGGCGCGCCTGTCGAGCGGCGAGCGTAATCACGAGTGGCAGAGCGATATAGCAGACCTGGCCAGTCCGGATTGGCAGCAGCACCTGCTTGAGCGGGCCGCGCGCCTGCGCAGTCAGGGGTATAGCGGCCTGTTTCTGGACACCCTGGACAGCTTCATGCGCCTGCCGGAGGAGCGGCGCCCGGCGCAGCAGCAGGGGCTGGTCGCGCTGTTGCAACGCTTGCATACCGACTATCCGGATCTTCAGCTGTTCTTCAATCGTGGTTTTGAGGCACTGCCGGAACTGGGCTTTGCGCCGGCTGCGGTTGCGGTGGAGTCGCTTGAAGCCAGCTGGGATCAGGCCCAGGACCGATACGGTCGGGTTTCGGAAAGTGATCGCGCCTGGCTTGATGGCCAGCTCAAGCCGCTGCTCGATGCCGGGACGCTCGTCGTGGCGATTGAGTACCTGCCGCCGGAGCAGCGTGCGCAGGCCCGCGAGCTGAGTCAGCGGCTGCAGCAGCAGGGCTATCTGCCGGTCATCACAACGCCGGAGCTGGACTCTCTGGGTGTCGGCACGCTGGAAGTGGTGCCGCGCCGTATTGCTCTGCTGTATGACCCCCGTGAAGGTGAGTTAACCCGCTCGCCCGGTCATGTACTGCTGGGCGGCTTGCTTGAATACCTAGGCTATCGTGTCGACTATTTTGCCGTTGACGGCCACTTGCCCGAGCGTCGTTTTGACGAGCTCTACGCGGGCGTCGTGGTGTGGATGACCAGCGGTGCACCAGCGCAGGCCGGTCAGTTCCGGCGTTTTCTACAGGCGCGGCTGAATGAGGGGACGCGCATCGCGTTCTTTGGCGGCATGCCGGTAGACGACGCGCGCCTGCTTGCCCGTCTGGGACTGCGTCGCCTGGCCTACGAGCCGCGCGAGGTCAGCCTCAAACAGGTGGATGCCGCGCTGGTTGGCAGTTTTGAAGCACCGCTGCGACTGCGCGCGCGTGATCTGCTGGCCCTGTCTGCCGACAACAGGCTGCTGAAGCCGGCGCTGCAGGTGCAGGACGAGCAGAGCAATCTGCTGACACCGGTGGCCACGGCAGACTGGGGCGGCTATGCGCTGGCACCCTACCTGTTTCAGGAGTCGGCCTCTGGACGTCGCTGGATGCTGGACCCGTTCCGCTTCTTGCAGGACAGCCTGCAACTGCCACCGCTGCCGGCCCTGGACGTCACCACTGAAAACGGCCGCCGCATCGCCACGGTGCATATCGACGGTGATGGCTTTGCCTCCCGCGCCGAGATACCGGGCACACCCTATTCCGGTGAGGTGGTGCTGCAGGACTTTATCCGCGCCCATGACTTTCTGACCTCGGTCTCGGTGGTCGAAGGCGAGGTGGGGCCCCAAGGCATGTACCCCTATCTCACCAAGCGCCTGGAGCCGATTGCCCGGCGCATCTTTGCCGACCCCAAGGTCGAGCCGGCAACCCATACCTTCAGCCATCCGTTCTTCTGGGAGCCGGAAAAAGCCAGCCAACGCGAAGGCTTCACTGCCGAGTACGGGATGAACATGGCGATCCCCAATTACCCGACCATGAACCTTGAGCGGGAAATTGTCGGCTCGCGTGACTACATCCAGCGTGAGCTGCTGCCGGCGGGTAAGCAGGTACGCTTGATCTTCTGGTCGGGAGAGGCCTTGCCCAGTGCAGAGGCGATTGGCATGGCGTACGCGGCGGGTATGGCTAACGTCAACGGTGCTGAGACCTTTATCACCCGTGCCAACCCCTCGTTGACCGGACTCTACCCCTTGCTGCGACCGACCTCGGGCGGTCTGCAGATCTACGCGCCGATCATCAACGAAAACCTGTATACCAATCTCTGGACCGGCCCCTTCTACGGGTTCGAGCGGGTGCTCGATACCTTTGAACTGACCGACTCGCCCCGGCGTCTGCGCGGTCTGAATCTGTACTACCACTTCTATTCCGGCACCAAGCAGGCGTCGATCAAGGCGATGGACGACGTGTACACCGCGATGCAACGCCAGCAGCCCATTTCGCTCTGGATGGGGGACTATCTGCGTCGTGTGCGCGGCCTCTATGAAGGGAGCATGGCGCGCCGCACCGACGGCCGCTGGCAGTTGCGCTCCCTGCAAGGGCTGCGCACCGTGCGTCTGGACCCACGGCTCGGCTGGCCGGACTTGCTCAATTCCGAGGGTGTGGCCGGCGTTCGTGATCTGCCGCAGGGGCGCTATGTGCATCTGAGCAACGACCGCGCGGTGCTGGCGTTGCAGGCGACGCGCGACACAGCGCCGGCGCTGGAGTACGCCAATGTGCCGTTGCAGGCGTGGGAATATCGTGGCGAGCGTGAGGTGCGGCTATCCATGGCCGGCCAGTTCGCCCTGCGCTTTGCCGTGCGCTATGCCGGCAATTGCAGCTTGTCTGCTGCCGGGCGTCGTTATGAGGGGCAGCGCCGTGGCGACCTGCTGGAGTTCAACCTTGAGCGTCAGGAGGTGAGCGATGCAGTACTCGCCTGCCGCTGAGTCGACCCCGCTGTTCCGGCCATGGGCCATGGGGCTGGCTATTTTGCTGGTGCTGGTGGTTCTGGTGCTGACGTATCAGAACAAGGACGCCTTTATGCCCCAGGGCGAGACCGACGCGGTGTCGGTGGGCTACGCCGAGCTGCTATTGGCGGCTGAGCCTGACAATATCGAGCTGCGCTCGGAATTGGTTGAGATGCTGATCTCGCGCGGCGAGTTCTCGCGTGCGCTGAAGCATCTGGGTGACTGGCAGGGCGGTGATGAGCAGGCTCGGCGCTTCTACAACCTGGTGCTCGATGGCCGCATGGCCACTGTGCGCCGTGACGAGCAGGCGATTCTGAGTGCACGTCAGCGGCTGGCCGAGTTCGATCTGGCCGGGCTGACTCCCGCGCAGCAAATCCAGCTGGCAGACCTGGCGCTGGCGCTTGGTCTGCCGGGACGCGCCGCAGATCTGCACCTGGCGATGGCGCAGGTCGAAGGGCCTGATCAGCAAGCGCACCAGTTGGCCGCCGCACGTTGGTATCTGGCTGCGGAGCAGCCCGCCGATGCCGCCGTCATCTACCAGCAACTGGCCGAGCAAGCACGCACTGTTGAGGGGCGGCGCCAATTTGCATTGCTGGCCTATAACGGTCTGCTGGCTGCCGATCAGGCTCAGGCAGCCAGTGTCTATGCGGTGCAACTGCTCGACAGCGGCAGCTTGAGCACCTTGGGCGACGACTGGTGGCTGCGCAGCGTACAGACAGCGCAGGGCGCGATGCGCTATGACCTGGCAACGCGCCTGGCAGAGCACTGGCGTCGGGCTGAGCCCGATAGCGTGGCTGCCCTGCAAGCACGATTCGACATGGCGCTGGCGGCAGGCGACACGGCTACGGCCTGGGAGGTGGGCAAAGACCTGTTGGCGCAGTCACCGCCCAGCGCCGAGCTGCTGCGGCAAATGGCTCAGCTGGGGCAGTGGCGCGGCCAGCCCGAAGCGGCGCTGGACTACTGGGTGGCCTATCTGGATATGGCGGCGGATGCCGAAGCGCGCGACAAAGCGTGGCGTCTGGCGTTCCAGCTGTTTGATTACAACCGCGGCATACAGCTGCTCGGCGCCACGGCAGCCTCCCGCCGCCTCAGCGATGAGGAGCTTGACGCACTGGTCTATGCCCATGAGCAGCGCGGCACGCCGGCCATGGCGGAGAACTGGCTGCGCGGCTATCTGCAGCGCGCTTCCAGCCAGCGTCTGGCCTGGACCCGTCTGGTGCAGAACCTGCATAACCGCGAGCTGCTGCAACGCGAAGCCGATACCTGGCCGCAATTTGCCGGGCGTCACCAGCTGACGATCACTGAACGCATGAGTTGGGCCGAGGTGCTCTGGAATCTGTATCAGCCTGAGCAGGCCTGGCAGGTGCTGGACGTGGCACCGCTCGATCAGCTCAGCCCGGATTACTGGCGCCTGCGCGCTGCGCTGGCCTGGGAGCTGGAGCGCGACGACGCGGTACTGGCCAGCTACGAGGCGCTGTTGGCGCAGGGCGCCGTGCTGCTGCAAAGCGAGCAGGCGCAGCTGGTTGATATGTACCGGCAACGCGACCCGGCGTTGGCGCTGCGGATTCAGGTAGCAAACTGGCGGCGCACGGGCGATACCCGCTACCTGACCGATGCCCTGCAACTGGCCGAAGAACAGCAGGACTGGGAGTTGATGGAAACGCTGGTGGCCGAGGCGATGCAGCAGCCGGCAAGCGCCAATCTGATGCCGGTGCTGTTGGCGCGCGGTTTGCTGGCCGAGCGCGCCGGGCAGTTTGCCGAAGCAGAGCGGTTGTACCTGCAGGGGCTGTCGCGCCAGCCGCGCAACAGCCTGCTGCGCGCACGGATCCTCTGGCTGTTTGTCGACAGTGCTGACCGGACCAAGCTGGCCCGTGCCCTGCGTCAGTGGGAGGGCGAAGCGCAATCGGTGCCGGTCATGTGGCTGCCCATGGGCGCGGCCAATCAACTGCTCTCGCGCAATACTCAGGCGCTGCAATGGTTCAATCGCCACCTGCGCGAACAACCCGAGGACACGCTGGCGCTGGCGGCCTACGCCGACGCACTTGAGGCGAGCGGCAGAGAGGCGGCCGCGCTGCAGCTGCGTTCACGCCTGCTCAACCGCCTGCGCTTTGCCGAGACCGAACGGGCGCCCTTTACCGAACGCCAGATCTGGACGCGTCTGATGACCGCCGGTGGCTCACCCCGCCAGGCGCTGGCCGGGCTGCAGCGTTGGCACGATGGCTCGGTCGGCATGCTGCAGCTGTGGTATGCCGCGCAGCTGGCACGGCTGGACAGCATCAATCAGGAAGCGCAAAAGGACGCCTGGCTGGCCTGGGGCCGTGCACGCGGGCTGCGTGAAGAGGGCTATCAGCGCATTCAGGAAGCGCTGCGCACCAACAATCGCGAGGCGCTGGCCGCGCTGCTGGTCAACCCGCAGGTTGATGACGCCCACCGGGTTGCCGCGCAGGAGCGTCTGGGTGACGACAATCAGGCCATGGCCCAGGCGCTGTCCTCGCTCGGCGATGAGCAGCCGCTGGCTGTGCGCCGCCAGTTGTGGCGACAGTCGGTTGCCTTTCTTGAGCGCTACCCGCAGGGCGTGCGTGTCAGCTGGGGGCAGGAAGACTTTGGCGGCCTGAAGACCCGTGGCCCGCAGCTCAGCATCGCGCGCTTTATTGGCGAGAACTGGTACCTGCGTGCCGATGGCGGCCGGGTGACCTATGACTCCTCGCTGCTCGACAGCAGTGTGCTCGGGTCCGAGCAGAACCTGCTGCTGCGCGCCGAGCGCCAGCTGGGCAACGGCGACCTGTCGGTGACGCTGGACCACAGCGACCGACAGGATGATAACCGCACCGGCGCCGGCATCGCCAGGCGCTGGAGTGAAGGCGGCAACGAGGTGGAAGTGGGCGCCGACTGGCAGCGAGAAAGCCGCGAGACGGGTCTGATGCGCGCGCTCGGACAGGAAAGCGCACTCTGGCTGCGAGCCAGCCACGCCTTCAGCGCGCGTGACCAGTTGAGCTGGCAGGTCGCCCAGCGTGAGTTCGAGACCCGCTCGGGTGTTGATATCGGCTCCGGGCAGCAGCTGAACCTGGAGTTCAGCCAGATCCAGTTCTTTGAGGGACCCACCTGGATTCTGCGCAGCGGCATCGAGTATCAGCGCAACAGCCTCAGCGGCGAGCCGCTGGATTCTCTGCTGGTGGCCAACGGCGGCGCGGTGCGGCAGAACGATGTCACGGTCGATCAACTGCTGCCTGAGCGCGTCGGGCGGATCTATATCGGCAGTCAGCTGCGTCGTGGCATGCCGGGACTGATCAACCGCAACCGGGGCCAGTACACCTGGTTGCTGGATACCTCGACCGGTTGGGACTGGGAAGACCAGAGCATGAATTTTGCCATCAATGCCGGTATTGGTATTGAGGTGTTTGGTGATGATGAACTGGCGTTTACCGCGGGCTACCAGTCGGAGCCGGTCGGCGGTGACGGCGAGGCGGGCGGTACCGCAACGATTTCCTACAGCAGCCGCTTCGGTCGCTGAAGGCACAACAAAGGAGCACAACATGCGTATTCTCAAGGGTATGACACTGGCGGCGACCTTGCTGGCCGTCTCCGCCTGCAGCACCTTCTCCGGCAACAACGGCCCGAGCTTTCCGGCGTCCGCCAGCTGGGGCCTGCTGCCGATGGTCAACTATTCACAGACGCCGCAGGCTGGCGAGCGCAGCGAGCAGATCCTGCTCAGCGTGCTCTCGGAAGAGGGCATCCAGCCGCGGGTTTATCCCCACGTAGAGGACCAGGATCTGCTGGTGCTGGATGATCGCAAGCGCTATGAGCAGGCCCTGCAGTGGGCCCAGGGCCAGAGCTTTGACTACCTCGTCAGCGGCAGCGTCGAGGAGTGGCAGTACAAGAATGGTCTGGACGGTGAACCCGCCGTGGGCCTGAGCTTGCGCGTGCTGGATGCGCGCACCGGACAGGTGCTGTGGAGCAACAGCGGCGCCCGCGCCGGCTGGTCGCGTGAAAGCCTGGCCGGCTCGGCACAGAAGGTACTCAATACCCTGATCGGTGACCTGCGGATCGACTAATGTTCAAGAACTCGGTGCACAAGGACTACAGCCTCATCGCCATCGGCAATCGCCGCTGGGCGTGGCTGGAAACGCCGTTGCTGACGGCGCTGGTGCTGGGGCTTTGCTATTGGCTGCACCCGGCGGACCCGCTGTTTCTGCAGGGCTTCCCCTGGCCGATTCTGGCGCCCTTGCTGCTGGCTGTGCGCTATGGCTTCCTGCAGGGCGCTTGCAGTGCGGCTCTGCTGGTGTTGGCTGCCCTTGTGCTGCACCGATTGGGCACGCCCGGCTACGTGCAGTTGCCCGGCTCCTTTATCGTCGGGGTGCTGGTCTCCAGCATGGTGGTGGGCGAGTTCCGTGACCTCTGGGGGCGCCGTCTGGAGCGCCTGCAAACGGCCAACGAATACCGTCAGTACCGCCTCGACGAATTTACCCGCGCCTACCATGTGCTGCGCAGCTCCCATGAACGTCTGGAGCAGCGTGTCGCCGGCAGCGATACCAGCCTGCGCAGTACCCTGTTGTTGCTGCGTCGCCAATTGCAGGACAAGTCCGAAGGCGACCTGCTGGCCCAAATGGCACCCTCGTTGCTGGGCGTGCTGGGACAGTATGGTTCGTTCAACGCTGCGGCCCTGTTTGCCGTACAGGACGGTGAGGCGCAGTTGCAACGGTCGCTGGCCGAGGTGGGCGAGCCCGGCCAGGTGCCTGCCGACGACCTGCTGCTGACGCTGTGCTTGCAGCGCGGCGAGGTGGTCAGTGTGCGCGACAGCTATCTGGAGACCGGCCGCGAGGAACAGGTGTCGGCCCTGCAGGCCTGTATACCGCTGCTCTCGGTGGATGGACAGGTACTCGCCGTGGTGGCTGTGCACAGCATGCCTTTCTTTGCCTTCAACGAACGCACCTTTACGCTGCTGGCGCTGCTGGGTGGCCATATGGCCGACCTGTTGCAGACGCCACGGCAGCTGTTGCGCCCGGATGATGCCGAAGCGCGCCGGTTCTCCCAGCAACTGCGCCGCGCCCGGCGAGATGCTGCCGAACATGATCTGCCGGGCAGCCTGGCCTTTGTCGAGTTGCCGGCAGACAGTGAAAAGCTGCAGAAGCTGCTGGTGGAAAGCCAGCGTGGCCTGGATCTGCAGGTATTGGTACCGCGCGCCAATGGCGGCGAAGGCCTGCTGGTGCTGATGCCACTGACCGATCAGGATGGCAGTCGCGGTTACCGTCAGCGACTCGACCGCATGGTGCAGGAGCGCTTTGAAAACGCATCCACTCTCAGCGAGCTGGGCGTGGTCGTCCACAACTTCGAGATTCGCCAGCAGCAGAGTGACAGCGCGCTGGCCGACTTCCTCTACAAGGAGTGTGGTCTGAATGACCAGCAAGTGGCTATTTAGCGGCGCCCTGGCCTTTGAGCTGGGGAGCTGGGGAGGACTGCTGAGCAACCCGTCGCTGATCGAGGGGCTGTATCTGTATGTCGTTCCGCATGCCATTGCCTCGTTGATGCTGGCGGCTGCGCTCTGGCTGGTGTTGCCCCGGCGTTACCGCTTTCCTTTGCCCTGGTCGCCGTTGCTGCTGTTCAGCCTGATCTTCTTTATCCCGGTGGTCGGCGCCGTCGGTACCATCGCCGGAGTGTTCCCCGGTCTCTATCTGCCGCGCCGCGAGCGTGAGCAGGGCTGGCAGTTGACGCGTATGCCGAGCTTGCCCTATCGCGCGGTAGATCAATGGCAGTCCCCCCTGTTCAACGATGGTGGTCTGCAGGACGTGCTGCAACTGGCTGGTGACTCCGAGCGCCGCCTCGCAGCGTTGCTGGCCACTCGGACCATGCCCGGTAACGAAGCGGTACCGGTACTCAAGCTGGCGCTGCGTGATCCGGAGGACGATGTTCGCCTGTTGGCCTACTCGATGCTGGATCAGCGTGAAAACCACATCAACCAGCAGATCGAGCGCCTGCTGGAACTGCAGGCCGAGAGTCCGTCGTCGGGTACCCGCGCGGCCCTGGCAAGTTGGTATTGGGAGCTGGCCTATCTGGGGCTGGCTCAGGGAGGTGTATTGCGCCACGTGCTGCAGCAGGCGCTGGAGCATGCTGACGCTGCGCTGAACGCAGAGCCCAGCGGGGAGCTGGCCGTGCTGGCAGGACGTGTCCAGATCGCGCGCCGCCAGAGCCTGGAGGCACGCCGTTATCTGCAGCAGGCCGCTGATCTCGGCGTCGGGCCGGCGCGGCTGGCGCCACTGCTGGCAGAGGTTGCCTTTCTTGAACATCGCTATCGCGAGGTGGTCGTGCAACTGCAGCGTATTCCTCCCGCGTTGCAGGCCAAGCCGCCCTTGGCCGCGACGGTGGGGTATTGGTTATGAGTGCACCACAGGCAGACATCTGTCTGCTGCTGGAAGGAACCTGGCCGTACGTACGCGGTGGTGTGTCCAGCTGGGTACATCAGATGCTGCTGGGGCTGCCGGATGTGCGCTTTTCCGTGGTGTTTATCGGCGGCGAGCGCAGCGCCTATCCCAAGCGTCACTACGAGGTGCCGCCCAATGTGGTGCACCTGCAGGAAGTGTTCGTCTCCGATGCCTGGCGTTACCCGGCGCGGCCGGATGATACGCCGCCGGTCGGCGACCGCGACGCGCTGGAAAGCCTGTACCGCTATTTTCAGCACCCGGAGGCGCCCAGCCCGGAGCAGGGTCAACAGTTGCTGCAGCAACTGGCCGCGGGCCGTATCACCAGTGCTCAGCTGCTGCGCAGTGAAGCCAGTTGGCAAGTGCTGAGCCAGGGCTATCTGGAGCATTGCAGCGACCCCTCGTTCATTGATTATTTCTGGACCCTGCGCACCATGCAGGCGCCATTGATCATGTTGACCGAGTTGCTGGCCAGCCTGCCGCGAGCGCGTGCCGTGCACGCCGTGTCGACTGGCTATGCCGGGTTGCTCGGGGCGCTACTCAAGGGCTACTGGCAGTGTCCCTTCATCCTGACCGAGCACGGTATCTACACCAAAGAGCGCAAGATCGACCTGGCGCAGGCAGCCTGGGTCGCGGGCAAGAGCGAAGAAGCCGAAATCAGCGGCCTGGCGGCCAGCAGTGGTTATATCCGTACCCTGTGGATTCGCTACTTCGAGCGCGCCGGGCTGTTGGCCTATCAGAACGCCGACCCGATCATCTCGCTGTACGAGGGCAATCGCGCCCGTCAGATTCGCGATGGCGCGGAGGCGGCGCTGACTCAGGTCATTCCCAACGGTATTGCTCTGAGCGACTGGCAACGGGTGCGGGCACAGCGCGGCGAGGGCATCGCGCCGGTTGCCGGCCTGATTGGCCGCGTGGTGCCGATCAAGGACGTCAAAACCTTCTTGCGCGCAGTGCGCTCGGTGGTCAGCGACATCCCCGAGTTCGAAGCCTGGATTGTCGGTCCGGAAGACGAAGACCCGGGGTACGCGCAGGAGTGTCACAGCCTGGTCAGCAGCCTGGGTTTGACCGGCCAGGTGCACTTTCTGGGCTTTTGCAATATTCGCGAGATCATGCCGCAGCTGGGTGTGATGGTGTTGACCTCAATCAGCGAGGCTCAGCCGCTGGTCATTCTAGAGGCCTGGTGCGCCGGCACGCCGGTGGTCAGTACGGATGTGGGCTCCTGTCGCGAGCTGATCGAGGGGGTTGGCGAGCAGGACCGCGCGCTGGGCATGGCGGGTGAAGTGGTGCCGATTGCCGACCCGCAGGCGACCGCCATGGCCATCCAGCGCCTGCTGCAGGACCCCGAGCGCTGGCACGCAGCGCAACGGGCCGGCGAGCAGCGGGTGCAACAGCGCTACAGTGATGAATTGATGTTTGCGCGTTACTCGCGGCTGTATCGCGACGCGATCGGAGAGGGTTAGGAGCAGATGGCCGGTATCGGATTTGAACTGCGGCGGATTCTCGCCAAGGACAGCTACAGCGCCACGCTGCGCGCCTACCTGTACGCCGGGCTGATCAGCTCCGGGCCCTGGGTGCTGTCGATCATCAGCGTGATGCTGATCGGCGTCATGAGTATCGGCTTTGTGGTGCCGGATCTGCTGGTGCGGCAGTTTCTGGTCAGCGTCACCTATCTGATGGCAACCTCGTTGATTGTCACCGGCGGGTTGCAGCTGTTCTTCACCCGGTTTGTGTCCGACCGCCTGTTTGAGCAGCGGATGGATGCCATCACGCCCAACCTGCTGGGTATCCTGCTGATGGTGACGCTGTTTGCCGGCTTGCTTGGCACCCTGGTGATGGTTGTTCTGTTTGACCAGTCGTTCGTTTATCGCGTGCTGATGCTGGCCAACTTCGTCACCCTGTGCAACCTCTGGCTGGTGATTGTCTTCCTCTCCGGCATGAAGGCCTATAACCGCATCCTGGTGGTCATGCTGCTGGGCTATGCGGGCATGATTGCCAGCGCTTTTTTTCTGCGTAATGTCGGCATGGAAGGGCTGTTGCTGGCGCTGTTGATTGGCCACGCGCTGCTGTTGTTCATCTTCCTGTTTGATGTGCTGCGCCAGTATCCGTCCGAGCGTCTGGTGGCCTTTGAGTTTTTCCAGCGCCGCAAGGTCTTTGTCAGCCTGCTGCTGACCGGCTTTTTCTACAACCTGGGTATCTGGATCGACAAGTTTCTGTTCTGGGCTAACCCGGGTACCTCTGAGCAGGTTATTGGCCCGCTGCGCGCCTCGCTGATCTACGACCTGCCGATCTTTCTTGCCTACCTGTCGATCATCCCTGGTATGGCGGTGTTTCTGGTACGTATCGAAACCGACTTTGCCGAGTGGTATGACCGCCTGTTCCGCGCCGTGCGTGAGGGCGAGACACTGCAGCACATCCGTCAGCTGAAGAACGAGATGACCCTGTCGATTCGTCAAGGCCTGCAGGAGATCTGCAAGGTGCAGGGGCTGACCGTGCTGCTGCTGTTTCTCGGCGCGCCCATGCTGCTAGACCGGTTGGGCATTTCTCAGCACTACCTGCCGCTGTTCTACGTGGATCTGATCGGGGTGAGTGTGCAGGTGGTGTTCATGGCGCTGCTGAACGTGTTCTTCTATCTGGACAAGCGGCGCATTGCCCTGGAGCTGTGCCTGCTGTTTGTGCTGCTGAACACAGTGCTGACCCTGCTAACCCTCTATCTCGGGCCGACCTTCTTCGGCTACGGCTTCACCGTATCGTTGATTGTCTGTGTACTGGCCGGTCTGGTGCGCCTGAACGGTGCACTGCAGAAGCTGGAATACAGCACCTTCATGCTGGAACATTGAGGCTAGCGGCCCGCGTTCTGGGCGGGCCGACAGGCCTCTGACCTGTGCTCAGCGCCGCTTGTTGCGCAGTTGCTGTACCAGCCCTTTGGGCGGGTGACGGATGACCAGTGCGTCTTCACTCTCGTCGTACTCCACGCGCTCGCCGAGCAGGTGCGACTCAAAGCTGATCGACAGCCCGTCGGCCTTGCCGTAGTAGCGCAGGAAGTTGTTGATCGCCCGCTTGTCGGCCGGCATCTCCGGGTTAAGACCGTAATCCTTGTTGCGGATATAGTCGTAGAAGGCGCGGGGGTGTTCTTCATCCAGCACGCCTGACAGCTCCTCCAGCGCCACCTGCTCACCGGCGCGGGTCTGGCTGTTCACGTAGCTGCTCATGGCCTTGGCCTTGTCCTTCACCAGCTCGGGTTCCAGCGACGCCTCGCCGACGTAATCGCTGAAGGCCTGTAGCAGCGTGTTGGTTTCTTCCTCAGGATTGGCCCCTTCCACACAACCGATAAAGTCGCGGAAGTAGTCCGATACCCGCTTGCCGCTGCGCCCGCGAATAAAGGAAATGTAGTTCTTCGCACTGGCGTTCTGTTTCCACTCGGTCAGGTTGATGCGCGCGGCCATATTGAGGCTGGACAGGTCCAGGTGGCGGGCAGCGGCCACGTCCAGCTCGTCGGTCACGGTGACGCCCTCGGTGTGGTGCAGCAGCGCGATGACCAGAAACGCAGTCATGCCCTGGCGGTAGCGGATGAACAGCACGTGTCCGCCGAGGGCCAGGTTGGAGCCTTCCATCAAGGTCTTCAGGTGCTCGGTGGCCTGAGTGGAGAAGCGGACAAAGTCCAGCTCCTGGTCGATCAGCTGCTGCAGCCAGCCGCTGAACGGGTAGGCGCCGCTTTCCTCATGGAAATAGCCCCAGGCCTTGTTGGGCTTGCTGTTGTAGGCCTCGATCAAGCCGGCCAGCAGTTGCTCCAGCGCCTGCGAGCTGGCCAGCTCGGCCTCGCGCAGGGTCAGGCTGGCGGGTTGGCCGTCGGGCTTCTTGTGTATCTGGTGAACGATGCTGTTGTCGATGGGCATAAGGGCTTTCCAGGCTGGCCGGCGTCAGAGGCCGAACGTTAGCAAATCCGCGGCTAGAGCGGAAATAGCCAGGGTATCAATATCACGCTGGTCATCATGACCAGCAGCGTCAGTGGCACACCAACGCGCACAAAATCGATGAATCGGTAGCCGCCGGGGGCCAGCACCAGGGTGTTGACCGGTGAGGATACCGGCGTCATGAAAGCGGCGGAGGCGGCTACCGCAACGGTGATGGCGAACGGCATGGGGGACATGTCCAGCGCCTGCGCGGTTGCGATGGCCACCGGGGCCATGAGTACGGCGGTAGCCGTGTTGGAGATAAACAGGCCGATCACCGCCGTCAGGGCAAACAGCGCGGCGATCAGGGCGCGTGGCCCGGCCTCGCCGAGCAGCTGCAGCAGGCCGTTGACGGCCAGGTCGATACCGCCGGTTTTCTGCAGGGCCAGGGCAAAGGGCAGCATGCCGACGATCAGCAGCAGGCTGGGCCAGTGGATGGAGCGCCAGGCGCTGTCCATGTCGATACAGCGAAACGCGCCCATCAGCAGGCAGCCGATCAGTGCCGCGAGCAGGTTGGGGACCACGCCGCTGACCATCAGCGCGATCATCACGCCGAGACTCAGCAGGGCGTAGGGCGCCTTGCGTTTGGTCGGGGCGACTTCGTCCACCTCCGCCGGCACGCTGAGCAGCAGCACATCTCGGTTCAGGCCGTGCAGGCGGTTGATGGCCTTCCAGCTGCCGGCGACCAGCAGGGTATCGCTGGATTTCAGGCGCTCGTCGATCAGCAGGCCATCCAGCGCCTGACCCTGACGCCGCAGGCCGACCACGTTGAGCTGATATTCGCTGCGAAAGCCCAGCCCCTGCACGGTCTTGCCCAGCAGCGCAGACTCCGGCGGCAGCGTCACCTCGGCTAGCCCCAGCTGATGGGCGTGGCGGTTGTAGTAGGAGTCACTCAGCGGCTCGGCTTGCAGACCCAGTTGCTGATAGACGCCGACCAGCGCAATCGCCGGGCTGGCCAGATCGACCAGCAGGATATCCCCGGCCTGCACCATGTTGTTGCCGGTGGCGACCAGCAGCAGGGTGCGAAGCCGTTGCGGGCGCTCCAGTGCAATGACATTGATGCCGTATTCGGAACGCAGCGACAGTGCATTCAACGGCTGGTTGGCCAGTGGGGAATCAGGCCGCACACGCAAGCGCCGCTCACGGTCGGTCAGGCGGTAGCGCGCTGCCAGGGCCGCCATGGTTTGTCTTGGCGGCGCCGGCTTGCCTGCTGGGCGGCGATCCAGCCAGCGCCGGGTCAGCAGCATGTAGCCGATGCCGACTGCCAATACGGTCAAGCCGATGGGGGTGATGCTGAAAAAACCGAAACCGTCATCACCGCTGCGCACCAGCTCACTGTGCACCACCATGTTGGGAGCGGTCGCGACCAGCGTCAGCATGCCGCTGGTCAGGCCGGCGACACTCATCGGCATCAGCAGGCGCGCGGGCGAGCTGCCCAGACGATTGGCAATGCTCAGCACGATGGGGATGAAAATGGCGACCACGCCGGTGGAACTCATGACCGCACCGAGGCCGGCGACGGTCAGCATCAGCAGAATCAACAGGCGGGTTTCGCTGTTGCCCGAGCGCTGGATGATCCAGTCGCCCAACTGGTAGGCGATGCCGGTACTGACCAGGCCCTGACCGATCACGAACAGCGCTGCGATCAGCAGCACGCTGGGGTCGCTGAAGCCGCTCAGGGTCTCCTCCAGAGTGAGGATGCCGCTGAGCGGCAGGGCGAGGATGACCAGCAGGGCAACCACATCCATCCGTGGTTTGTTGAGGATAAACAGCACCACGCTGGCCAGCAGCAGTGCGAGTACTATCCCCAGGTCCACGCCCATGCGCTTGCCCCGCGCTTACAGGCTGGCGATATGAGCGCGCTGCTCGCTCAGCTGGGTCAGTGCCTTTTCTGCCTCGGCCAGCTTGGCGCGCTCCTTGTCGATCACTGCCGGCGGTGCCTTGTCGACAAAGCCCGGGTTGGACAGCTTGCCGCCTACGCGCTTGACTTCGCCTTCCAGGCGGCCGATTTCCTTGTCCAGGCGCGCCAGCTCGGCAGTCTTGTCGATCAGACCGGCCATGGGGACCAGCACTTCCAGCTCACCGACTAGCGCGGTGGCGGCCAGAGGCGCCTCCTCGTCGTCGCCAAGGACGCGGATCGACTCCAGCTTGGCCAGTTTCTTCAGGAAGGTCTCGTTGTCGCCCAGACGACGCAGGTCTTCGGCGGTGGTCTTGCGCAGCAGCACATCCAGTGCCTTGCCCGGAGCCACGTTCATTTCGCCGCGGATGTTACGCACGCCCAGAATCAGCGCCTTGAGCCACTCGATGTCGCCCTCGGCGGCGCTGTCGATGCGGTCCTCGGCGGCAACCGGCCAGGGTTGCAGCATGATGGTGTCACCCTGCTTGCCGGCCATGGGCGCGATGCGCTGCCAGATCTCTTCGGTGATGAAGGGCATGAACGGGTGCGCCAGACGCAGCGCGGTTTCCAGTACCCGAACCAGGGTGCGGCGGGTACCGCGCTGGCGCTCGGCCGGAGCATTTTCGTCCCACAGCACCGGCTTGGACAGTTCCAGATACCAGTCGCAGTACTGGTTCCAGATGAACTCATAGAGTGCGTTGGCGGCCAGGTCGAAGCGGAACTGGTCCAGCTGACGGGTGACTTCGGCTTCAGTGCGCTGCAGCTGGGAGATGATCCAGCGGTCAGCCAGGGTCAGCTCGACGGTTTCGCCAGCGGCGCCGCAGTCCTTGTCTTCACACTGCATCATCACGTAACGCGCGGCGTTCCAGATCTTGTTGCAGAAGTTGCGGTAGCCCTCGACGCGGCCCATGTCGAACTTGATGTCACGGCCGGTGGAGGCCAGCGAGCAGTTGGTGAAGCGCAGCGCGTCGGTACCGTAGGCGGCGATACCGTCCGGGAATTCGGCGCGGGTCTGCTTTTCTATCTTGGCCGCCAGCTTGGGCTGCATCATGCCGCTGGTGCGTTTCTGTACCAGTGATTCGAGGTCGATGCCGTCGATGATGTCCAGCGGGTCGAGCACGTTGCCCTTGGACTTGGACATCTTCTGGCCCTGACCGTCGCGCACCAGACCGTGCACGTAGACCGTCTTGAACGGGATCTGCGCGGTGCCGTCGTCATGCTTCATCAGGTGCATGGTCAGCATGATCATGCGCGCGACCCAGAAGAAGATGATGTCGAAGCCGGTCACCAGCACGTCGGTCGGGTGGAAGGTTTTCAGCGCTTCGGTCTGTTCCGGCCAGCCGAGGGTGGAGAAGGTCCACAGGCCCGAGCTGAACCAGGTGTCGAGCACGTCTTCATCCTGGCGCAGTACACCCAGGCCGCAGGAGACGGCGGCATTCTTGAGCTCCTCCAAGGTTGGCAGCTCTGCTTCTGCTTCGCGGTCGTTGCTTTCCAGCGCCTTGCGATAGGCTTCTTCTTCATCGCGGCCAACGTAGACGTTACCGGCTTCGTCGTACCAGGCCGGGATGCGGTGGCCCCACCACAGCTGACGGGAGATACACCAGTCCTGAATGTCGCGCATCCAGCTGAAGTACATGTTTTCGTATTGCTTGGGCACGAACTGGATGCGGCCGTCTTCAACCGCAGCAATCGCCGGCTCGGCCAGCGGCTTGGTGGAGACGTACCACTGGTCGGTCAGCCACGGCTCGATGACCACGCCGGAGCGGTCGCCCTTGGGCACCTTGAGCGCATGGGGTTCGATCTTTTCGAGCAGGCCGAGGGCGTCGAAGTCCTCGACGATCTTCTTGCGCGCCTCGAAGCGGTCCATGCCGGCGTAGGCCTCGGGCAGGGTGGCGTCGATCTCGTTGTTGACGCTGCCGTCGATGTTGAACACCTGGGCGCGGGCCAGGACGGCGGCGTTCTGGTCGAGGACGTTGATCAGCGGCAGGCTGTGGCGCTTGCCGACTTCGTAGTCGTTGAAGTCGTGGGCCGGGGTCATCTTCACGCAGCCGGTGCCGAACTCCGGGTCGCAGTAATCATCGGCAATGATCGGGATGCGGCGGCCGACCAGCGGCAGCTCGACGAACTTGCCAATCAGCGCCTGATAACGCTCGTCTTCCGGGTTTACTGCCACCGCGCTGTCACCCAGCATGGTTTCCGGGCGCGTGGTGGCAACGATCAGATAATCCTTGCCGTCGGCGGTGGTGGCGCCGTCAGCCAGCGGGTAGCGCAGGTTCCACAGCGAGCCCTGCTCGTCGTGGTTCTCTACTTCCAGATCGGAAATCGCGGTGTGCAGTTTCGGGTCCCAGTTGACCAGGCGCTTGCCGCGGTAGATCAGACCGTCCTCATGCAGGCGCACGAAGGCTTCCTTGACCGCCTCTGACAGGCCGTCGTCCATGGTGAAGCGCTCGCGGCTCCAGTCGACCGAGCTGCCCAGACGACGAATCTGGCGAGTAATGTTTCCGCCGGACTCTTCCTTCCATTCCCAGACTTTTTCGAGAAACTTCTCGCGGCCCAGGTCGTGGCGGTTGACGCCCTGTGCGGCCAGTTGGCGCTCGACCACCATCTGGGTGGCGATACCGGCGTGGTCGGTGCCCGGTTGCCACAGGGTGTTGCGACCCTGCATGCGGCGGAAGCGGATCAGCGCATCCATGATCGCGTTGTTGAAGCCGTGGCCCATGTGCAGGCTGCCGGTGACGTTCGGCGGCGGCAGGGCAATGGTGTAGGACTCGCCCGAGCCCTGGGGGGCAAAGTAGTTGTTCTGCTCCCAGGTCTGGTACCAGGAAGTTTCGATGGCGTGGGGCTGGTAAGTCTTGTCCATGGGTGTGCTGGCTATCCGGTTGACGATGGGCGATCAGCGCGGTCGCGCGGCTCGAGTGGCCGCAGGCGAAGTAGGCGCAGAGAAAACCGCCATTATAGCGGTCAGGAGGGGGGATGGCCCAGCCCGCAGGGGTTATTTCAGCTGTTCACGCACCAGTTGCTGCAGCTTGCCCTGCATGCGCTTGCGCAGCTCGTCTTCGATGGTCGGCATCAGATCGTCGATGACCTCCTGCAGCAGCAACTGTGCCTCGGCCTGCAGGCGTGCTTCCAGGCGAGCTTCGCGCGGCGAGCTGGGGACGGCAGAGAGGGGGCTCTGCTGGGCCATGATCTGGTCCAGCTGCATGCGCTCTTCGGCCAGTTTGGCCAGTGAAGCGTAGGGCAGAAACGGGTTGGGTGATCTGCTGGCCATACCGCTGGTCAGCGGCGGGGCAGGGTGTCCGACGGCGCTCAGCGGCGGCTCGTCAGGGTTGAGGATGACGTCCTGCAGCAGCGGGATGTCGAGTTGGCCGTCGTCACCCACCTCAGGCTCGGGATGCTCATCAAGCAGGGTGCGGATGGATTCCAGGTCTTCCAGCAGTCGTGAGGGCTCCGAAGGGTCGCGCTGCTTCATGGGTCATCCCGCTGTCCGTATTTGATGGGAGTGTAGAGGATAGCCCCGCTCCCGGTAAAAACGGAAGCGCTCGCGCGCCGGCAAGCGCACGCTGTCATCTTCGACGACAATTTCCGCCATGCGCTGAAAACGGCTGAAAAAGCCAGGCGTCTGTTCTGACAGGTTGATCAGCAGGTCGGCGTGACTGCCCGGCTGCTCGCCATTGCCGCAACTCACTGCTTCCTCCGGGCCCTCGCCAAGGATGACGTGAGGCACAAAGGCATCACGCCGAAACGACCACAAGAGTGCGTCCAGCTCCTGACACATTTGCTCGGACGCGCAGTGCAGGTAAACGCGGTGCCCTTTCTGCCAGGCCTTGTGCGCCAGGCGGCAGGCATACGCCAGCCGCGTTTGCGGCTGGTCGCTGGAGAGCAGGTAAAAATCGATGCGGGTCATAAAGGTAGTTTCAAGCTTCAAGCCGCAAGCTGCAAGTTAAAACCTTCTCACCGATCAGGCTTGAGGCTTGTCGCTTGCAGCTTGTGGCTGCTTGATCAGGCCTTGGCCTGATCAAGCAGATATTGCATCAACAGCGGAACCGGGCGGCCGGTGGCGCCTTTGTCCTTGCCGCCGCTGATCCAGGCGGTGCCGGCGATGTCCAGGTGCGCCCAGGGGTAGGCCTTGGTGTAGCGCGACAGGAAGCAGCCGGCGGTGATGGTGCCGGCCTTGGGGCCGCCGATGTTGGCCATGTCGGCAAAGGGGCTGTCCAGCTGCTCCTGATACTCGTCGAACAGCGGCAGTTGCCAGGCGCGATCGCCTGCCTCGGTACCGGCGGTCAGCAGTTGGTTGATCAGCTCATCGTTGTTACCCATCAGGCCGGACGCATTGCTGCCCAGGGCGACGATGCAGGCGCCGGTCAGGGTGGCAATGTCGACGACGCTGGCGGGTTTGAAGCGCTCGGCGTAGGTCAGTGCGTCACAGAGTACCAGCCGGCCTTCGGCATCGGTGTTGAGGATTTCGATGGTCTGGCCGGACATGCTGGTGACGATGTCGCCCGGACGGGTCGCGGTGCCGCTGGGCATGTTCTCGGCCGAGGCAATCAGACCGGTTACGTTGATCGGCAGCTGCAGGCTGACCACCGCCTTGAGCACGCCGAAGACGGTCGCGGCGCCGCACATGTCATATTTCATCTCGTCCATGGTCGCGGCTGGTTTGATGCTGATGCCACCGGTATCGAAGGTGATGCCCTTGCCGACCAGCACGTGCGGCTTGTCCTTGGCCTTGCCGCCGTTGTAGCTGATGCGGATCAGCTTGGCCGGCTCGGCGCTGCCGGCGCTGACCGCCAGCAGGGCGCCCATGCCGAGGGCTTTCATGGCCTTCTCATCGAGCACTTCCACCTCAAGGCCCTTGTGCGCCTTGGCCAGCGCCTTGGCCTGGTTGGCGAGGTAGGTCGGTGTGCAGACGTTGCCGGGCAGGTTGCCCAGATCACGGGTCAGCGCCATGCCATCGCTGATGGCAGTGCCCTCGGCGATGGCGCGCTTGAGCGCGGTGGCATCGGCCTTGTCGGCGCTCCACAGGTTGATCTTCTTCAGCTTTGGCTTGTCGGCTTTCTTGCTCTTGAATTGATCAAAGGTGTAGAGCACGTCGTGGCAGGCTTCGACCAGCAGTCGCGCCTGGCCGGCCAGGTCGCGGTTCTTCACGGTGCCAGACAGCGCGAACACGGCATCACCAGCCGGGCCGGCCTTGATGGTTCTCAGCGCCTGTTGCGCCAGTTTGCGCCAGGCACGGTCACTCAGGGGCTCGTCCTTGCCGCTGCCTAGCAGCAGTACACGCTGGGCGGCGACACCGGGCAGGGCAAACAGGGTCAGGCTGCTGCCGCTCTTGCCGGAGAGGTCACCGTTCTTCAGAGCGGTGCCCAGTTGGCCGCCGCAGGCCTTGTCCAGCTCGGCTGCCGGGCCGGTCAGGGCCTTGCCTTCGCTGACGGTGACGACCAGCCAGCCACATTTGATGGTTTCCAGTGCGCCGTGCTTAACGTTGAACTCCATGGTGCTCCCCAAGACAAATCGAGATGATTGACTGATAATACGGGCAAATTCCCGCGGGTGTCTGTCGGGCTGCTGCTGGCAGACATGTCTGCCCCGCATTCTGGCCTATTCGCGCCGGCCCTTAAAGACCCCGGAGCCAAGGACCTGTTTCGTGATTGTTTTCCGTTATCTCAGCCGTGAAGTGCTGTGGACACTGACTGCGGTCAGCGGTGTACTGCTGCTGATCATTATGAGTGGCCGCTTCATCAAGTATCTGGCGCAGGCCGCTGCCGGTCAGCTGGATGCGTCTGTGCTGTTTGTCATCATGGCCTATCGGCTGCCGGGCTTTATGGTGCTGATTCTGCCGCTAGGGCTGTTTCTCGGTATTTTGCTGGCTTACGGGCGGCTGTACCTCGACAGCGAGATGACCGTGCTGTCTGCCACGGGTATGAGTGATCGCAAGCTGATTGGCTACACCCAGGGGCCGGCCTTACTGGTTGCGTTGCTGGTGGCGCTGCTGAGTTTCTGGGTGGCGCCGGGTGGCGTGCTGAAAACCCAGCAGCTGTTGAACCAGCAGGATGCGCTGACCGAATTTGACACCCTGGCGGCCGGACGCTTTCAGGCGCTGGGCAGTGGTCAGCGGGTGACCTACGCCGGTGGTCTGTCCGAAGACCGCACCGAGTTGCAGGATGTGTTTATTACCGAGCGCCGCGGCGACGGCGAAGATGCGGTGCTCGGGGTGCTGGTGGCCGAATCCGGCACCCAGGAGCTGAATGCGGACGGCAGTCGTTATCTGGTGCTTAATCAGGGGTTCCGTTACGAGGGCCAGCCTGGCTCGCCCGCCTTCAGAACCATTTCCTACGATACCTACGGTGTCCTGTTGCCCAAGCCCGAAGTGCAGACCGAGGTCAGTGATCGCGAGGCTATGTCGACCGCTCAGTTGCTGAGTGAGCGCGGGCTGGACGAGCGCGCCGAGCTGCAGTGGCGCATCGCGATTCCGCTGTTGGTGCCGATTGTGGCCTTCTTTGCGGTGCCGCTGGCGCGGGTCAATCCGCGTCAGGGGCGCTTCCTCAAGCTGCTGCCGGCGATCCTGCTGTATATGGCCTATCTGGCGCTGTTGATCAGCGCTCGCGGCTGGATCGAGTCGGGCAAGCTGCCGCCAGCGCTGGGGCTGTGGTGGGTGCACGGGCTGTTTTTGCTGATTGGCGTGGTGCTCAATCGCGATGCGCTGTTTGCGCCGCGTCAGGCCAAGGGAGGTCAGCATGCGGCGGCTTGATCGACACATCGGTAGTGCGGTGCTGCTGGGCATTCTGGCGGTTCTGGCGGTGATCCTGGGGCTGGATCTGCTGTTCTCCTACATCAACGAACTGGACGACGTGGAAGGGGGCTACGGCCCCTTGCAGGCGCTGGTCTACACCCTGCTGTCGTTGCCGGCACGGGTGCACGAGTTGTTGCCGCTGGCGGCGCTGGTCGGCTGCCTGGTGGGCCTGGGCACCCTGGCCAGCAACTCGGAGTTGACCATCATGCGCGCCTCGGGCGTGTCCATTGCGCGGATCACCCTGGCGGTAATGAAACCCTTGCTGCTGTTAATGGTGCTGGGCGTGGGGATTGGCGAGTACATCGCGCCCTATACCGCCAACCTGGCGGAAAGCCGCAAGGCGATCGCCGAGGGCAGTGACGAGGCGCTGAAGTCCAAGGGGCTATGGCACCGCGAAGGCAATGACTTTCTGCACATCAACGCGGTGCAGCCCAACGGAGTGCTCTACGGCATCACCCGCTACCGCTTTGATGACCAGCGACGTCTGCTGGAGGCCAGTTTTGCCAGCCGCGCAGCCGTGCAAGAGGACGACTGGCTGATGGAAGATGTGCGTTCGACGCATTTTGCCGATACCGGCGCAAGCTCGGTGACCGTGAACCTGCAGGAGCGCTGGGACGTGCACCTGTCACCCGAGTTGTTGCAGGTGGTGTTGCTGGAGGCTGATGCCTTGCCGTTGACCGGTATCTGGCGCTATCAGAAATACCTGGCCGAGCAGGGCCTGAACAACCAGAGCTACTGGCTGGCCTTCTGGAAAAAACTCTTCCAGCCCTTGGCCACGGCGGTGCTGGTGTTTGTGGCGGTGTCCTTTATTTTTGGTCCGCTGCGCTCGGTCACCATGGGCCAGCGGCTGTTCACCGGGGTGCTGGTCGGGTTTGTATTCCAGATCGTTCAGGACCTGCTGGGGCCGTCCAGTCTGGTGTTTGGTTTTTCGCCGTTGATTGCGGTGTTGCTGCCCATCGCGCTGTTGCTGGCGCTGGGCGCCTGGTTGATGCGGCGCGCCGGCTGATAAGGCTTTTTGCCAGCATTTTCCGCTTGAAGGGGTGACCCGTCGCCCCTGCTAGGGCATGCTTGCCTTGCTGATGTTCGACAGGTAAGCAGGATTGCTCCGTCCGATGTTCAAGGAAACACCGCCTTTTCGCGTGCTCTCCGCCGGCCTGGCGGTAGCGCTGCTGTTGTTCTTTCTGGCTCTGCATGTGGCCTCCGGTCAGCCGTGGCTGGGATTCACTGCGGTGCCCTCGCCAGAAGGAGTGCGTATCAGCCGGGTCGACGCCGACGGGCCCGTTGCTGGTCAGGTGCACAAGGGTGAAGTGCTGCTGGCGCTGCGCAGCAGTACCGGCACGCTGTCGCTGGAAAGCTGGGACGCGGTGGCGGAACCCGACGACGCCCGCGAATTCGCCGTTTATAACCGTTTCTTCGAACGTCACGCCCAGCTGTGGGACATCCTGCATGGCCAGGACGTGCAGTTGCGGGTGCAGCCACTCGCTGTCGACAGTGGTCCGCCTGCCCCTGCGCGCTGGGTAAGTCTGCAGCCGGAGGGGGCGCGCGGGCTGATCCAGTTGCCGTTGCTGTTCTGGTATCAGGTGGTATGCGGCCTGGCGGTGCTGCTGATGGGCGTGGCTGCCTGGGCGTTCGTGCAGACCGAGCGTGGCCCCTTGCTTTATGCCCTGGCGGGATTGGCCATTGCTGTGGCCATCATCGCCAGCGCCGTCTACACCACGCGGGAACTGACCCTGGCGCCAGACTGGTTCCTGTTGCTCTCGCGGGCCAATCAGGCCGGCGCCATGCTGTTCGCCGGTACGGGTACGGCGTTGTTCTGGTACTACCCGCTGCGGCTGGGCCGCTTTCCCTTTGAACGCTTTATGCTGCCGGTGGTGCTGGCCACGCTGGCCGCCAACTGGTTGCAGTGGTGGCCGAATCTGGATATTGCTGCCCGTTATCCGCTACTGGCGTGGTTTGCCGTGGATATCCTGTTTGCCTGCATTCAATGGCGCTGGACCCGCTATGAGCCGGTGGCCCGCGCGCGGCTGAAATGGCTGCTGGCCGCCTGGTTTGCCGGTGCCTTCGGTTACCTGTTGCTGGTCGTCTTTCCGCAGGTGATCGGTTATCCCTCGGTTGCCCATCAGACCCACGCCTGGGCATTTTTTGTGCTGACCTATCTGGGCATTGCCCTGGGGATCGTACGCTATCGGTTGTTCGATCTGGATCGCTGGATCCTGCTGGCCTGGTTCTGGTTTGCCTTTGGCGTGCTGTTTATTGTGCTGGACGCCTTTCTGATTCTGCTGCTGGATCTGGAAACCAGCATGGGCCTGCTGGTTTCGCTGGCGGTGGTCGGCTGGGTGTATTTGCCGATTCGCCAGGGCTTTTTGCTCTGGCTGGCGCCTGATAACCCGCGCGGTGCACTGCATCAGCGCCTGCCACGTATCCTGCAGCAGGCATTTGAGTACCAGCGGCCGATCCCGGCGCAGTGGCGCAAGGCGCTGCAGGAAATATATGACCCGCTGCGCATTGAGGAGGCTGACGAGGTGGTCGGTCAGCCAGAGATCCGGGACAACGGCTTGCGTCTTGCTGTGCCGGCGGTCGACGAGGGGCCGGCACAGGTTCTCAGTTACGCCGCGGGCGGGCGGCGCCTGTTTGATCGCAAGGACCTGGATTTCTGTCAGCAGGCACTGACCCTGTTCAGCTATGCCCAGCAGTACCACCACTCCTATCAGACCGGCGTGATCAGTGAGCGCCAGCGGGTAGCGCGTGACCTGCATGATGATGTGGGCGCGCGGCTGCTGTCGGTGGTTTACCGCGCGCAGGGTAGCGACGAGCTGCAGCAGCTGGCGCGTGACTGCCTGCGCGAGTTGCGCGAGGTGATTCAGGGGTTGCAGAAAGGGGCTGTGCAGTTGCAGCAAAGCTATGCGCGCTGGCAGGCCGAGGCGCGTGAGCGTTGCCGGCTGTTTGGCCTTGCGCTGGACATGCAGTTGGACCCGGCGGCGCGCAGCTGGCTGTTGAGCCCGCGAATCGAGCGTAACCTGTCGCGCATTCTGCGTGAGGCTTGCTCCAACACCTTCAAGCACGGAGCGGCTGCAACCGTGCACGTGCGCCTCTGGCTTGCCGGCGAGTGTTTGATCCTGGAGTACCGGGACGATGGCGGCGGCCTGCAGGCCGCGCGTCTGGACGGCGACGGGGTCGGCTTGCGCGGCATGCGACAGCGCAGCGAGGAACTGGGAGGGGAGATCGTATGGTGGAGTCCGCTGGAAGGCGGGCTGGCCATGCGCTGTGAGATTCCGTTGGGAGGCGGACAGCAGACATGAAACACATACTGATTCTGGAAGACCTCAAGGATGCCCAGCGCTGGCTGGCCGACGCAACGCGCCTGGCCTGGCCGGATGCGGATGTCCGCTTCTGCGGCACTCTGCGCAGTGCCTGCCAGGCGCTGCATGAGCGGGCGCCGGAGCTGTGTCTGGTTGACCTGCAATTGCCAGACGGCTCCGGGGTGGACTTCATTCGCCAATGTCGCCAGCAGCACCCGGAAGCGCAACTGGTGGTCGCCACCATGTACGACGACGACATGCACCTGTTTCCTGCGCTGCAGGCCGGGGCTAACGGCTACCTGCTGAAGGAGGATCCGCAGGAGCAGATTGCCAGCGCGCTACTGGGGATCGTCAAGGGCGTGCCTCCGCTGTCACCGCAGATCGCCCAGCGGATGCTGGGCTACTTCCAGCAAGCGCCGCAGGACGGCGCGACCGAGCTGCAGCGGCGTGGGCTGCCCGAGGTGGACAATGTCGAGCGCCTGAGTGCACGGGAGCAGGAGTTTCTACTGGTGATCGGCAACGGTTACAAGACGGCGGAAGCGGCGGACATGCTGGGTGTGAGCTATCACACGGCCGCCAAGCACATCAAGAATATCTACGCCAAGCTGGGTATCAGCAGCCGGGCGCAGGCGGTGCAGGAAGCCATCCGCATGGGGCTGATCAACTAGCGGTATGCCAGGCGCGGTGGCCGTTTTACATGCTGTTTTGCCGGGCGCTATTTGCTGGCAGGGGGGCGTGACGGCTACAGAGGCTCGCCTATTGGCAGAGCGCCCGGCAGGGTGCCGGGCGCTCTGGATTCTGCGAGAAAGCGATTACTCGTCGCAGTTGGTGCACACCCCGATCATCATGCCGGTGAAGTCGCCCCCATCCGAGTTTTCGCCACTGGCGCCGAGCACGATCAGGCGTTCGCCTTCCTGGACGTAGCCGTCGGCGGTGAAGGTCAGCACACCACCATCGTTGTTGCCCTGCACCGCTTGCAGCTGCAGCGCGCCCTCGTTGATGTCGGTATCGAATGCCAGGGTGAACTGCTCATTGACGCTGGCGTCGGCAAAACCGGACTCGGTCACCTGCTGCCAGTGCCAGGCAGCGGTCATTTCGGCGTTGCCCTCAGCGTCAAAGCGCAGGCTGCCCGCGTTCAGGCGGGTTGGCTCAACCAGACCCGATTCGGCGTACAGACCGATCGCCATCAGGCGATAGGTGCGGTTGGCCAGATTGCTGCTGCTGGCGGGCTTGACCGCCAGCAGCATCTGACGAAAGTGCTGCTCTCCGTCGTTTTCTTCAATGGCGCCGTCGAGTACCTCGGTGGCTTCAAGCCCCAGCAGCAAGGTGCGGCCATCCGGTGAGGCATAGCCCTGCAGTTCTTCATCCAGTACCAGTTTGCCGTCGCTGGCGACGCTGAGCGGAAAGCTGCCACTCTCGCCGACATTCGGGTCATCCCAGTCCCAGCCTTCATCGCCCTGGCAGGCTTGGTAGTTGAAGCGATCGAACTCATATTTTCCTTTCTGCGGATAAATCTCCAGGTTGCGGCGACCCTGCTCGCAGTAACTACCCTGCGTGCCGTCGATATCGAGCAGATTGTTGTACACATAGATATCAAGATCAGTGTCGCCGCCTTCAAACAGCAGTTCGATGACGCCGTACCGGCCGTCAACCGTGGGCATCTGGCTGGCGCGGCGCAGCATGACATCCAGGGTCTGGTTGAGCACCTGAAGCTGCGGGGAGTTGGCGTCGTCGCGCACCTCGCGGGTGTAAAACTCGGAGCCGATCATCACGTCCAGCGGGGCGCTGGCCGGGCCGGCGGCGGTGAAGCGCAAGGCGCTGCTGTACTCGCGGTCACGGCAGTCGGCGGTTTGGGTTTCGCAGCTATCGACGTCGTCGCTGCCTTTTTCGTAGTCTTCCAGCGCTTCGCTTTCGGCAAACAGAATGCCGCGGGCATCGGCGCTGAAGCTGCCGCTGTCGGCCTCGTCGTCGATCCAGGCCCGGGAGTAAGTGTTGCTGTAAGCGCCCACACCTACCACGATCTCCATTTCCTTGAAGGTGTTGGCCGGTACGTTGAATGTGCCGGTGTCGCCCGTGATATCCAGCTCGATCGCGCTGCTGCGATTGCCGCCCAGCAGGATGCCGGCGCCCTGGTCGGCGTAGCCGCCAACGGTCATGTTTTCGCTGTAGTAACCGCCAGAAGCCTGGTTGGCCGCGCTGCTGTCGAGCGAGGGAGCGGCCTTGTCGTCGAACTGCTGTTCTATGGAGGCCGATAGTCTGGCGCCGACCTGGTCGAGCAGTTGTTCGGTGCTGGCGCTGCTATTGATGGCTTGTTCCAACTCTGCCTGCACCGCCGGGTCGTTGGCCATCTCCAGCACGGCTTCGATAATCTGATCCACCTCGTCCAGCGTCAGTTCGTCGAACTGGGCGGTACGGCTGGCGATTTGCTGGGTGACAAACGTCGTCAGCGGGTTGGCGAACAGGTCGCTTCGCGTGGTTGGCGTGGTGTAGCTGATGCCCGCCGGCAGGGGGATTTCGATATAGCTGTTGATACGCGAAGCGAAGGGCAGCTCGAGTATATAGCCGTCACTCTCGTCATCGGCTTCGGCAGTGAACTCGTCAGGGCCGAGCTCGACCAGGGTCCCGTCGGCCTCGATGGTGATGACACGGAAGGTGGATGGGTCGAGGTCATCAAAAGTATCGGCCAGTGCCGGGGTGATCAGGAAGTCGATGATCGCCTGGGCGATGCGCTCCTGCGCAGATAGAGCGGTCGCGGCCGTGGTCGTCGGGGTGCCCACGGTCAGCGAGTAGCGGGTGGTACTGGCGCCAGCGTTCCCGCCGCCGTCGCTCCCGCCTCCACCGCCGCCGCCGCCGAGGCAGGCAGTCAGCGTCAGGGCGGAAGAGATTGCGAGGGCCAGTGGCCATTTTTTTGAAGTATGCATGCAGAAGGTCCCTTGATGTGCGTGGTAGCCCAAGGGATTCTGGATAGCCTGTTGGCGCGCGTCGTACCCTGAAAAGGGTACTGGATGAGACAGTACCCTGTTTTGGGTATGGGCTGGTCAGTCCTTGAAGGTGCCCTTCGGCAAAGTGACCAGTTGTGTGCCGGAGGCGATATCGTGCCAGGTGCGGGCTTGGCGGTCCCACAGCTGCCAGAGAAAGCCCAGGCCGGCGCATAGCCAGGACGCCTGTGCGACGGCCAGACGAATCAGCGCCTGACGTCCGGTAATGGTTTGCCCGTCAGGCTGTTGCAGGCGAATGCGCCAGGCCTGCATGCCCAGCGATTGACCTTTCTTGGTCCAGAACCAGGTGTAGAAGGCGACGGTCACCACCAGCACGATAAGCGTGAGGATTGGGTCGCCGACATAGGCACCCTCTTCTGCTTGCTGATGTGCGGCGGGCTCGCCGCTGATCAGGATGTGGGCGCCGAGGTAGAGCAGGGTGGTGACCATCAATGCGGCCAGCAGCAGCAACAGGTCGTAACCAGCGGCGAACAGGCGGCGGAAAATACCGGTGGGTGGGAAATCACCGACTGGCCTTAGCTGCTTGACGGCCATGGGGTCAGCCCTGACGTCGGGTGAGCGGGCTGCCGGCAAAGCTGACCTTGCTCAGACCGCCCTTCATCAGTGCGCGGATATTGCCGTGGTCGCTGCCCTCGGGTGTCGCCAGTACCGAGCGGTAGTGCTCGGCAAAGCACTGCAGTGCCTGTTCATCGCTCAGGCCCAGGTCCAGCGACATCGCCAGCACCTTGCATGAGCCCTGATTCTGCTCGGCACTGTTGTGTACCGGGCCGTTATCGAAGGCCGTTGGCTGGTGTTCGTAGGTCGAGTCGATAAACGCCAGCGTTTCGGCGAATTGGTGTTCCGGGTTGCCCAGGCGGGCGATGAACTGCTCGGCGGTCATGCTTTGTCCTGTTTCTGTGCCTTGTCGAAGGCGGCTTGCTGCTGCGGGGTCGCTTCGGTCTGATATTTAGCCTTCCACTCGGCGTAGGGCATGCCGTAGACCGCTTCGCGGGCTTCGTCCATGCTCAGCTCGATGTCCATGTCATCGGCTGCGGCCTTGTACCATTTGGACAGGCAGTTGCGGCAGAAACCGGCCAGCGTCATCAGGTCGATGTTCTGCACATCCTTGCGACTGCGCAGGTGGCTGACCAGGTTGCGGAAGGCCGCAGCTTCCAGTTCAAGACGCTCTTGCTTGGTCATGATCGGCTTTCCTTCATGCGTCTGTTGTGGGGCATGGCGCGCGGTAGCCGCGCGCCGACTCTGAGCGCAAGGATAATTGGCTACCGGGTATTGTCAATCAGCCTCAGTGGCGCGCGGCGCTGAGGGTGATGGAAACGGACTCGGCAAAGCGCAGGGCATGCGGCTTGTCTACTTCGACCTCGGCATAGTGCACCTGTTGGTGTTGCATGACGATGTCGAGCAGCTCCTGGGTCAGACGCTCCAGCAGGGCGAAACGATTCTCCTCGACATGCCGAATCATGGCCTTGGTGATGGTGCGGTAGTTCAGCGCCTGTTCAATCTGGTTGACACTCACAGCGTCGTCCGCCGGATAGAGAATGGTGGCGTTGATCAGGATGTCCTGTTGGTTGAGGATTTCCTCTTCCTTGATACCGATAAAGGTACGCAGGCGCAAATTCTTGATGCGGATGCGCGCCAGGCCCGGAGCAAGCTGGCTCATGGTCAGTTGCTCCGGCTGATCAGTTGCAGGAATTCCTGGCGGGTGTTGACCGACTCGCGGAAGGCGCCGAGCATCACCGAGCTGTGCATCGACGAGTTTTGCTTCTCGACGCCGCGCATCATCATGCACATGTGCTTGGCCTCGATCACCACGGCGACACCGGCGGCGTTGGTGACCTGCTGAATCGCCTCAGCGATCTGGCGGGTGAGGTTTTCCTGTATCTGCAGGCGGCGGGCGAACATGTCGACGATACGCGCGACCTTGGACAGGCCGATGACCTTGCCGGTAGGAATATAGGCAACGTGCGCCTTGCCGATAAACGGCAGCATGTGGTGCTCGCACAGCGAGTACAGCTCGATGTCCTTGACGATCACCATCTCGTCGTTGTCGGAGTCAAACAGCGCGCCGTTGACGATCTCATCCAGTGACTGGGTGTAGCCGCGGCAGAGAAACTGCATGGCTTTGGCGGCGCGTTCGGGAGTGCCCTTGAGGCCGTCGCGCTGCGGCTGCTCACCCAGGTTGGTGAGGATCTCGCGGTAGTTGTTGGTCAGATTTTCCAGGCTCATGGCAGTATCTCGTGGGCTTACTTGAGGTGCCGGCCGCCGTTCAATGGCAGGCAGCTTCCGGTGATATAGGGGTTGTCCATCAGATAGCGAATGGACTGGTAGACGACCTCCGGCCCGGGCTCCATGCCCAGCGCGGATTTGGCTAGCGCACGCTTGCGGTAGTCGGCATCGTCTTCGGGGTTGAACATGATCAGCGCCGGTGCGATGGCGTTGACCTTGATCTGGGGTGCCAGCCGCGCGGCGAAGGAGCGCGACAGCGCCTCCAGCCCGGCTTTGCTCGCGCAGTAACCGATATGCCTGGCGCTGCCCTTGCGGGTGACGTCATCGGTGAGGTGGATGATGTCGGCCGGTGCGCCAGCGGGGAACAGCTCACGGCACTGCTGGTTGATCAGGTAGGGCGCCTGCATGTGCACCATGAACATCTGCTGCAGAGCGTCGGCACCGGCGGCATCGTCCAGCCACAATGAGGCGTTGTGGATGATCGCCCGCAACGCCGGTGCGCGTTCTTTCAGGTCGTCGATGAACTGTGTGATGCCCGGCACGGTCGAAAAATCGGCCAGCATCGGCACGATGCCCGGTGCCAGCGGGTGCTGCTGCCACTCATCGCGCAGACGCCGGCAGGTGATAAGTACCTGAAAACCGTCGGCAGCCAGGCGCTCGGCGCAGTACAATCCGACGCGCTGCGCACCGCCGGTGATGACGATGGTAGACCCATTCTGGTTGCTGTGCGGTGTGCCTTGCCTGACTGCCTGCATGCTGTGAGTCGCTGGAATGCCGTCGGTTGTGAATAAAAAGGGCGCAATGGTAGCACGCCGAGCCGCGCTCGCTGTCGCCACTAATGTATAACATTGTTGTACACTGTACAGGTTTTTAGTGTTGGCTACGGCCTGCTATGGATCCCGATCATGAACCAGACTCCTGAAGCGGCGCGTCAGACGCTGTACCCCATTCGCGAGGTGTCGCGCCTGACCGGCGTGAACCCGATCACCCTGCGCGCCTGGGAGCGGCGCTACGGGCTGTTGGTCCCGCATCGTACCGATGGCGGTCACCGCCTGTACTCGTTGCAGGATATCGAGCGTGTGCGCAGCGTTACCCAGTGGATTGCGCGTGGTGTCCCGGTCAGCAAGGTGGCCGGCATTCTGGATCGGGGGGACGTCGACGAGGCAGAGGCGCCGCTGGATGATGGCGTCTTCTCACGTTACGACTTCTGGCAACAGCGATTGGACCAGGCGCTGTTGCAGGGCGATCCGCTGTTGCTGGAGCGGCTGTATGCGCAGTTGCTGACGGAAGTCCCGCTGGTGACTGCCCTGGTGTCTGTGCTGCGGCCGCTGCACCGCCGTCAGATTGGCGGGTCGGCATCCGCTGCACTGCTCGACAGTTTCCTGCGAGGGCGCCTAGCGCAGCGAGCGGGCTACCTGGAGCCAGGACACGTGACCCTGCTGCTGGTCAATCTGCAGGGGCGTGAGGCCGAGCTCGACATGCTGATGGTGGCCGTGCTGCTGCGTGAGATCGGCGTCAATCTGCTGCTGCTCGGCGACGCACCTGATGTGGGCAGCCTGCTGCCGCTGGTCGAGCACAGCACCACGGCGGCGGTGGTGCTGTTCAGTGATCAGGCGCTGGACCGGCGTCTGCTGAGCCAGTCCTTGCCGCGCCTGAATCAGGGGGCGGCCTGTCCGGTCGCCATGGCCGGTAGTTGCTGCGCGTTGCAGGAGGATGAGCTCGCTGCGCTGGGAATTTCGCGACTCGGCGAGGTCGGCCAGGCCCTGATGGATCGGGCTCGTCAACTGCTGGCTGGGCGTTTTGACGCTTGAGCGTGAAGCGCTGGCAGGCCGTTGAAAAACGACCTGCGTTGCCATCGTCTAGCCTGGCGTCTGAGCGTTGCGCAGCGCGGTCAGCTCTTCTTCCAATGCCAGCGCCCGCTGGCGAGCCTCTACCTCGGCAGTGACATCCTTTTGAATGCCAATGAAGTAAGTTAACTGGTCAGCGTCGTTGAGCACCGGCGTGACTGACAGTTCGTTCCAGAACAGGCTGCCGTCCTTGCGGTAGTTGCGCAGGGTTACCCGGCACGGCTGGTGCGCCTTGATGGCGTCGCGCAGTTGCTGAAGCGCTTCCTGATCGCGGTCATCAGCCTGCAGAAAACGGCAGTCCTGATAGAGAATTTCATCAGCGCAGTAGCCGGTCAGCGCCTCGAATGCCGGGTTGACGTAGATGAGGATATTATCGTCGCCTTCCTGTTCGGCGACCACGATGCCGTCGTTGGACGCATTGACGACGAGTTGCAGCAGCTTGGCGTTGATCATTCGACACCTGCGTAATGGATTCTGGCCACATTTTATAGCAGCGTCGTCTGCTGTCCAGCTATCAGGCGACCTGAACCCTTGCCTTGCGGCATAATGGCCGGCCAGTTCAATAACAGCGGGAGTAGGCATGCATCTGGTGATCATCAGTGGGTCAGTATTCGGTACAGCGGACCTGGTGGCAGACGAAGCGCAGGGGATGTGTCAGGCAGCGGGCCTGACGGTGAGCCGCCTGCGCCCGCTGGAGCTGGACGCGTTGCTGGCGTTGGCGCCTGAAGCGCTGCTGGTGTGCTGCTCGACCACCGGCATGGGTGAGTTGCCTGACAGTCTGGCGCCGCTGTTCCACTCCATGCGCGACCGTTTTCCGCTGTTTACCGGTGTGCCTTTCGGGGTGATTGCGTTGGGCGATACAGCTTACGGCGATACCTTCTGTCAGGGCGGAGAGCAGATGCGCGAGCTGCTGCTGGAGCTGCAGGGTAGCGAGGCGCTGCCGATGTTGCGCCTAGACGCCAGTGAAACTGTTACCCCGGACACCGACGCTGAGCCCTGGTTGCAGGACTTTATTGCTGCCTTGCGCGGCTAGGGCGCTATTCGGGTTCCACGTGGCAAGGGGGCGCCGCTGGCCAGTTGCGTCAGGGCGTCCTCGTCCAGCAGCAGAATCTGGCCATACTGAATCTGCAGCCAGCCCAGGGCTTCCAGTTGTTTCAACAGTTTGTTGATGCTCTGACGCGAGCTGTTGAGCATTTGACCGAGCGATTCCTGCGATAGCTGGACACAGGGCCGACGACCGTCGTCGTCAGTCTGCCCGTAGTTGTGGGCATGCATCAGCAGGCGCTTGGCCAGGCGAGAGGACAGCGGTAGCAGGGCACTGTCTTCGAGCATGGCGAACGAGATACGTATGCGCCGGCACAGCAGGCGCATGAACAGCGGATACAGCTCGGGACGGCGCTCCAGCATCTGGTGAAAGCCGGTGCGGGGGATCATCAGCAACTCGGTCGGTCCACTGGCGACGGTGTCATGGGAGCGCGGCAAGCCGTCGAACAGCGATATCTCACCAAACCAGCTGCCGGGGCTGAGGATCGCCAGTACCGCCTCGCGTCCGTCCTGACCAATATTGCTGATGCGCGCGCTACCGCTGATGACGCCATACAGGCCGTCTGGCTGGTCATCCTTGGCGTAGACAAACTCGCCATCCTGCAGTGCGCGCACGCGCCCAAGGGCCAGCAGCTCATCGAGCACATCCTGTGGCAGCTCGCCAAACCAGCGGTTCTTCTGCAGCAGTTTGGCCAGCATCGGGCTGTTGCCCATCTCGGACACTGTAATTTGTTTGACAGTCCGCTTTGCCGTCACGGTCTAGACTCCCCTCATACCGAACGCCCCACAGTATGCCGCAGCGCAGTGGGGATGTCCTGTAGCGTCAGCAGACCCTTTGGGTCAATTACATTATTCCAACAATAGAGGGTTACCCCGATGAACGCAGTGCATTCGCTGTCCGAGATCAGCCTGAAAAACAAGGTCAGTGCCGAAGAGTGGAAAGTCCGTGTCGAACTGGCGGCTTCCTATCGGTTGATTGCAATGTATGGTTGGGACGATCTGGTGTTTACCCACATCTCTGCGAAGATCCCGGGCACCGAGCACTTCCTGATCAATCCCTACGGGCTGATGTTTGAAGAGGTGACCGCGTCTAACCTGGTCAAGATCGACCTGCAAGGCAACAAAGTTGAAGAGTCCCCCTATGACGTCAACCCGGCTGGCTTCACCATTCACAGCGCCATTCACGAAGTGCGTCATGACGCCAACTGTGTGATGCACACCCACACCGCCGCCGGTATCGCGGTATCCACCCAGAAAGACGGCATTCTGCCGATTTCCCAGCAGTCCATCTTTGTCCTCAGCAGCCTGGCCTACCACGACTACGAAGGCGTCGCGCTGAACGAAGAAGAGAAGCCGCGCCTGCAGGCCGATCTGGGCTGTGCCAACAACCTGGTGCTGCGCAACCACGGTCTGCTGACCTGTGGTAAATCCGTAGCAGACGCCTTCCTGACCATGTACACGCTGCAGCGCTGCTGTGAAATCCAGGTGCGTGCACAGGCCCAGAACGCAGAGCTGATCCCGATTCCACAAGCGGTGCTGGACGGTGCGGCCGCCTCCATGAAGAAGGCAACCAACGGTGCCGGTGCCGGCATCGCCTGGCCGGCACTGCTGCGCAAGCTGGATCGGGTGAATCCGGGTTACGACGCCTGAATCATGGCTGATACCGGCAATCCCCTGGACGACTGGGTCGCCCAGGGGCGGGTTTTCAGTTACCGCGGCCATCAGATCCGCTGGTGGGAAGCAGGGGCGGGTGAGCCGCTCCTGCTGATCCACGGCTTCCCGTCCGGGTCATGGGACTGGCACTACCTCTGGGACGCGCTGGCCAAGCGCTACCGGGTGATAGCGCTGGACATGATCGGCTTTGCCTTCTCTGACAAACCGCGCAGCTACCCCTATGACCTGATTGATCAGGCAGACCTGCAGCAGGCGCTGATGGCGCACCTGCAGATCGCTGACTATCACGTGCTGGCGCATGATTACGGCGACAGCGTTGCACAGGAGCTGCTGGCGCGGCATGAGGGCGGCGCGGGCTTTTTGCGCTCGATGTGCTTCCTCAATGGCGGGCTGTTTCCGGAAACCCATCATCCGGTGCTGCTGCAAAAGCTGTTGATGAGCCCGATTGGGTCGCTGATCGGCAGACGCTACAACCGCGAGCGAATGGCACGTACCTTTGGCAATATCTTCGGTCCGCAGACGCAACCGGATGAACACGAGCTTGATGCCTTCTGGCGCATGATCGAGTTCAATCAGGGGCCCAGGATCATGCACCTGCTGATTCGTTACATGGCCGATCGTCGCGTGCACCGTGACCGCTGGGTAGCGGCGATGCAGGCGACGCGCTTGCCGTTGCGGGTGATTGATGGCGCGGTGGACCCGGTGTCTGGCGCACACATGGTAGAACGCTACCGCCAGTTGATCCCTGATCCGGACACGGTGCTGTTGCCTCATATCGGTCATTACCCGCAGGTGGAGGCGCCGGAGCTGGTGCTGGAGCATTACCTGGCTTTCCGCGAGCAGCGGGTGGATCAACCGGCTGAAACAACAACCCCGGCTTGAGCCGGGGTTGTTGTTTGTTGACTGCTCAGGCCTGCTCGTCGCGCAGGAACACCAGCTGGTTCTCGCTGCTGCTGACGGCGTCAAAGCGATATCCGTCCAGATTGAAATCCTTCAGGCCTTCCGGGTCCTGCAGCCGTTCCTTGATCACGTAGCGCGCCATCAGGCCGCGGGCCTTCTTGGCGTAGAAGCTGATGATCTTGTATTGCCCGTTTTTCTGATCCTTGAACACGGTATCAATGACGCGGGCGTTCAGTGCCTTGGGTTTGACCGCGCCGAAGTATTCCTGCGAGGCGAGGTTGAGCAGTACCTGATCACCCTGGGCTTCCAGGTCTTCATTCAGCCACTGGCTGATGCGCTCGCCCCAGAAGGTGTACAGATCCTTGCCGCGCGGATTGACCAGCTTGGTGCCCATTTCCAGCCGGTAGGGCTGCATCAGGTCCAGCGGGCGCAGCAGGCCGTACAGGCCCGACAGCATGCGCAGGTGCTGCTGGGCAAAGGCAAAGTCATCAGTGCTGAAGTCTTCGGCATTGAGGCCGGTGTACACATCGCCCTTGAACGCCAGCAGCGCTTGCTTGGCGTTCTGTGGCGTACTCTCGCGCTCCCAGCTGCCGTAGCGCGCGACGTTGAGACTGGCGAGCTTGTCCGACAGCGACATCAGCTTGGCAATCTCCTGCGGCGATTTTTCACGCAGCACCTCGATCAGTTCGACGCTGTGCTCTACAAAGCGCGGCTGGGTGCTTTGCTCGATCACCGGCGGGGTGTCGTAATCAAGGGTCTTGGCGGGGGAAATCACCATCAGCATGGGCGTACTCCTGTCAGCGTGGAGCGCGCATTATGACGGAAACCGGCGGCGCGATGGGTAATGGGTTGTATAGAGAGGGGCTATTGGGCTCCGCCGCTTTGCGGCTTCGCAGCTGCAAGCTACAAGCTACAAGCTACAAGCCGCAAGCCAAAAGCCAAAAGCGAAACGGGGATGAACCATCGGGTGCTTTGAGGTCGCTCTGTTTATGGAAAAAACCGCGCGATGTCCCATCACGCGGGTTTTCTTGCAGCTTGAAGCTTGGGGCTTGCAGCTGCCGGCCAAAGGCCGGCCGGTCAGAGGTGCGTTTCTGCGTATTCAGCCAGTGCCGAGCGCGGTACGCCCTGCAGGTGGATGTGTACGCCGTGGGGAAAGTCTTTGAAGCATTCGGTCAGATAGGTCAGGCCTGAGCTTGTGGCGTTCAGGTAAGGGGTATCGATCTGCGCGAGGTTGCCCAGGCAGATCACCTTTGAGCCGTTGCCGGCGCGGGTGATGATGGTCTTGATCTGGTGCGGGGTCAGGTTCTGGCTTTCATCGATCAGGATGAAGCTCTGCTGGAAGCTGCGGCCACGGATGTAGTTCAGGGATTTGAACTGCAGCGGAACGCGGTCGAGGATGTACTCCACGCTGCCGTGGGTGCTCTCGTCATCCATGTGCAGGGCTTCCAGGTTGTCGGTGATCGCGCCGAGCCAGGGCTCCATCTTCTCCTTTTCGGTACCGGGCAAAAAGCCGATGTCTTCGTCCAGCCCCTGGGTGCTGCGGGTGGCGATAATCCGGCGGTAGGTTTTGCTGACCATGGTCTGCTCGATGGCGGCGGCCAGCGCCAGAATGGTTTTGCCCGAGCCGGCGGCGCCGGTCAGGTTGACCAGGTGGATGTCCGGGTCCATCAGGGCGTACATGGCCAGTGCCTGGAAGACGTCGCGCGGGCGCAACCCCCAGCACTCCTGATGCAGCATGGGTTCCTGATGGAGGTCGCGGATGGTCAGGTTGCTGCCGTTGATGCCCTTGACCCAGCCGATAAAGCCCTGATCGTCGATGATGAAGTCGTTCAGGTGCAACGCCGGAAGGTTGTCGGTCAGCTGCACTTCGTGCACGGTCTGGCCGGTCAGCTGACGGGTTTCGACCTTGGCCACCCGCTCCCAGAACGAGCCTTCGATTTCGTGGTAACCACGGGCCAGCAGGGAAATATCGTCCAGCAACTGGTCGGTGTGGTAGTCCTCGGCGTCGATCCCGCAGGCGCGCGCCTTCAGGCGCATGTTGATGTCCTTGGACACCAGCACGATACGGCCGTCGGGGTAGCGTGACTGCAGTTGGCAGAGCTGGTTGATGATCTTGTTGTCGTTGAGGTCGTTGGGCAGGCAGTGAGCGGGGATGGGGGCCTTGTCCATGAGAATGGCGAGGGTGCCGTTGGGACCGAGCTTGCCACGCTCGATGGGCACGCCCTGTTCTACCTGATCGGGTGGTGCGTCACCGAGGGTCTTGTCGATTAGCCGGATGGCCTGACGACAGTCTGCTGCGGTGCTGGATTTGCCGGATTTTAGCTTGTCGAGTTCTTCCAGAACGGTCATCGGAATGATGACGTGGTGCTCTTCAAAGTTGAGCAGGGCGTTGGGGTCGTGAATCAGGACGTTGGTATCAAGGACGTAGAAGGTGTGCTCGGTCGGTCCGCACGCTTCCATATGCTGTACCTCGCAGTGCCGGTGACGCGACTGTATCAGGCAGCATTGGCTGCGCCTGGCAGTCCACTGGACCGGCTCGCAGCACCGTCGGGTATCAAGGGATCACCCCACAGCGTGGGCCGGTTGTTCGACGTATAACGTAAACAGAATGACCTTCACAAGCGTGAAAAACCGCTGAGGCAAAAAAAGCCTGAAATTGACCAAAGGGGCTGGGCAGGGGGTAAAAAGGCAGGATATAGTCATTAGCCCGGTCACTGGAAAGTGGCCGTTTTTTTGCCTGAATGGTCAGGTTTTCTAGCTGCGGGTAGTGCCGATGCTACGCGTAGGGACGCGACATGTCGCGTCCGCAAAGGGGGCATGCGGACACAGCATGCTGTGTCCCTACGGCTGGGTCAGTGACGCCCTTGGGGACGACCGCCACCACGGCGGCTGTTGCTGCCCGCGGAGCGGCGGCGGGCGGCAGCGGCTGCTGCGGCCTGTTCGGCTTCATTGGCGTCGGTGGCGGCCTTTTCCTCGGCGCTCTGCTGGCGCTTGGGCACCGGCTTGAGGAAACGTTCCTCCGGCGGAATGCACTCCAGCTTGTTGCCCAGCAGCTCCTCAATAGGCGGCACCTGAAAGGCGTCGTCTTCACCCGCGAGGCTGATGGATGTGCCCTTGGCGCCGGCGCGGCCGGTGCGGCCGATGCGGTGTACGTAGTCTTCCGGGTCTTCCGGCAGGGTGTAGTTCACCACGTGGCTGATGCCGTCGATATGGATGCCGCGTCCGGCGACATCAGTCGCGACCAGCACCTGCAGCTTGCCGCTCTTGAAGTTTTCCAAGGTACGTACGCGCTTTTGCTGGGGCACGTCGCCGGACAGCTGCGCGGCATTGATACCGTCGCGCATCAGGCGCTCCTGTACACGGCGCACTTCGTCCTTGCGGTTGGCGAAGACCATGACGCGGTCGAGTTCCAGCTGGGTGACCAGGTTGTAGAGCACCTTGTACTTGTCGGCGCTGCTGACGGCGTAGACCTTCTGGGTGACGTTCTCGGAGGCCGGGCGCTCGGGCTCGATCTCGACCACGGCCGGGTTCTCTGTCCATTGGCGCGCCAGGTTCATCACGTCGTCGCTGAAGGTGGCGGAGAACAGCAGCGTCTGGCGGTCGCCCTTGCGCGGGGTTTGGCGGATGATCTGGCGTACCTGCGGAATAAAGCCCATGTCGAGCATGCGGTCGGCTTCGTCCAGCACCAGCACTTCCAGCAGGTCCAGATGCACTTCGCCGCGGTTGCAGAAGTCCAGCAGGCGGCCGGGGGTGGCGACCAGAATGTCGCAGTAGCGCTGTTCGAGCTGCTTGAGCTGCTTGTCCAGGTCCATGCCGCCGACGAAGGTCATGACGTTCAGCGGACAGTGTTTGGTGAGCCCTTCGGCGTCACTGGCAATCTGCATCACCAGTTCACGCGTGGGCGCGATGATCAGCGCGCGTGGCTCGCCCATGAAACGCTCATCCGGTGGCGGTGTTTCCAGCAGCTGGGTGATGGTGGAGACCAGGAAGGCAGCGGTCTTGCCGGTGCCGGTCTGGGCACGGCCGATGGCGTCGTGCCCGCGCAGGGTGCTGCCCAGCACGGCAGCCTGAATCGGCGTGCAGTAGCTGAAGCCCTGATCCTGAATGGCGCGCATCAGGCTGTCTGGCAGCGGAAAGTCGTGAAAGCGACTCTTGCCCTCGGCAGGGGGCACCTGAAAGTCGTTGATGCTCCAGGGCTTGGCTGGCACTGGCGCTGGCGCTGGCTTGGGCTTGGCCGGTCGCTGGCGCTCTGTCTGGCGCGGCTTGCGGGCCTGGGTTGGTGCATGGTCCGGCTTTGCCGCAGCGCTGGCGGGGGCCTGACGGGGTGTCTGCTCGACCGGCTTCTGGGCCGGCTCTTCTGGTTTGCTGATCAGCTTTTTCAGTGCTTTGAGCACAGGCATGTCTCGACTACATGGAAATTGAAGATCAGGCAGTGTAATGCAAGGCCGTGCGATAGCGAAGCCTTGCGGTTGTTTTTTGAACAGCAGGGGCCGGGGTGTGCCGTGCTGCCGCGCTTAGAGCCCTAGTCGTTCGACCAGCCATTGGCGAATGTCGGCAATCTCCGGCATGCAGACCTCGTGCGCCATCGCATACTCATGCCAGCGGGTCTGGTGCCCGGCGGCCTGCATTAGGTCATGCGCCTGCCGACCCATGCTCAGAGGCAGCACCTCGTCAAAGCGGCCATGGGCATGGAACACGGACAGCGGTTGCAGTACCGGATAATCTTGCAGCAGTTTGTCCAGATCTGGCCCGTAGGTCGACAGCGCCATGACGCCAGCCAGTGGCAATTGGCTGCTGACTGCGGTGCACAGCACGACCGCACCGCCCTGGGAGAACCCGGCCAATACGATATTCTCCAGCGCGATGCCCTGGGCGCATTGCTCATCAATCAGCTGGCGTACCAGGGCGATGGACTCATCCAGCTGCGCCTGATTGATGGCGCGGGCGGGCGACACGCCGAGGATGTCGTACCAGCTGGGCATCGGGAAGCCGCCGTTGATGGTGACCGGGCGGGTTGGCGCCTGCGGGAAGATAAAGCGAATGCCGTGGTTGTCCGGCAGCTGCAACGCCTCGACGACGGGGACAAAGTCGTAGCAGTCGGCGCCAAGGCCGTGCAGCCAGATGACGGCGCGACTGGCGGGGCTGACGGGTTCAATGATATGCGGCGACATGGGAACTCCTTGGACGTCGGTCAAAGCGGCCAGTTTAACCGCTGGGCCTGCTCCAGTACCACGCAATCACCAGCAGCGTGCTGCCCAGGGCAAGCCAGGACAGCAGGTCCAGCAGGCCGTCACCGATCAGCGCAGCTACCAGGCCAATCATGCTGAGTACCGCCAGCAGCAGGGGGGCGCGAAAAACCTGCCAGAGCGTTCGGGGAGAGCGGCTCATGGTTGCGCCTCCTGTCCGCCGTTGTTGATCTCCTCTACCCGTCGGGCGGCGCTAGTGCGACGCCCCAGCCACAGATAGAGGCCGGAGATCAGGACCACAATAGTGATGATATCCAGCAGTGCCCAAATGACTTTCAGCGGCATGCCGCCGTAATCGCCAAAGTGCAGCGGCTGCGATAGCAGCAGGGTCTGCACGTACCAGGGCAGGGCTTCAGGCTCAAGCGCGTGGCCGGCACTGGCGTCCACCAACACCGGTTGCAGCAGTCTGGAGGTTAACGGGGTATCGCCGCGAAAGAACACGCCGTAGTGGTGCGGGCTGCTGAACTGGCTGCCGGGCCAGGCTATCAGGCTCAGGTGCATGCCTTCAGCGCTGGCGCTGGCAGTATCCAACGCCTGTTGTACCGAGCCGATCTGCTCTGGTGCCGGGCGCTCGGCGTAGTCGGCGGTCATTGCCGCCAGCTGACCCTGCTGCCATAGCCCGACAACGATTGGACTGAGCGTGTTGATTGCGCCGGTCAGCCCTACGACCAAGGCCCAGACCAGCGTGACCACGCCGAGCAGGTTGTGCAGGTCGAGCCACTGCAAGCGGCTGCTGCGCTCACGGCGCACGGTGCCAAAGTCCAGTTTGCGCATGAAGGGAGCGTAGAGCACCACGCCGGAGATAATAGCGACAACAAACAGCAGCCCCATGAATCCCAGAAACAGCATGCCGGGCAGGCCGGCGAACAGGTCTACGTGCAGCTTGAACATGATGTACAGAAAGCCGCCGGGCGGGCCGGGCTCGTCCAGCAGGGCGCCGGTCCGAGAGTCCAGCACCAGCGTGCGGGCCTCCTCGGCCTTGGCGTCTTGAGTTGGCGCCAGGGACACAAAGGTTTGATTCGGGTGGTCTTCGTCGTCCCAGAACATGAAGCGAATAACATCGCCTGGACGGGCGCTGCGCGCGCGCTCGCTGAGCACATCAAGGCTGGCCATCGGGGTGTCGGTTGGCATGGCCGGGGCCTCGACCTCATCTTCCAGCAAATGCTCCAGCTCATGATGAAAGATCAGCGGCAGCCCGGTAATGCACAGCATCAACAGGAAGAGGGTACAGACCAGGCTGCTCCACTTGTGGATCAGAAACCAGAGTTTGACGTTCATGAGGGGCGCGCCAGCGTCCTTTTTAAATGAAAATTCGTCGTATTCTGTTTCAGTGTGTGGGTCAGTGCAACCGCTGCACCGCGAGGCCGCGGTGCTTTGGGGCGCTCAGGCGCGGGACATGAACTTGCCGGACTCGGTGTTGATACGCAGCACCTCGCCGGTTTCCAGATACTCGGGGATCTGGATTTCCAGGCCGGTGGCAAAGCGCGCGGTCTTGGTGCGCGCGCTGGCGGACGAGCCCTTGATGGCGGGTGGGGTTTGTTCGATGGCCATTTCCACCACTGCCGGCAGCTCGATGCCGACCAGGTTGCCTTCGACCAGCAGGCCGTACAGGCCCTCGATGCCGTCGTGCAGGTAAGGCAACTGATCTTCCAGTTGGTCGGCGGTCAGGGTGAACTGGGCGAAGTCTTCGTTATCCATAAAGGTGTAGCCGTCGGCGTCCAGATAGAGAAATTGCACCGGGCGCTTCTGGAAGTCGATAAAGCTCAGCACGTCGTCGCCGGTAAAGCTCTGGTCGAGCTTCTGCTTGGTCTGCACGTGATTGAAACGTACCTTGTACAGTGTGGTGCCGCTGCGCGAGGACGGGCTTTTGACCTCGATCTGGCTAACGATATACGGCTGGCTGTTGAGCTGAACGATATGGCCTTTTTTCAGGTCCGCGGCTTTGGGCATGGCAGCACTCTCAGGGTTGCAGAGGCGCTATTCTGCCCAGCGCTGCGACGCGCCGGCAAGCGCCGGCAAGCGCCGGCTGGTGCTGCTCAGCGCGGTGACAAGTCGTCTGCACCACCGGCGCCGTCACCCTGGTCACCGGGGGTAATCGGGTCTTGCGCGGCCGCCGGGCGCGCCGGTTCGGCAGCGACGCTGGCGCTGCCTTTTTCGTCAATGCGATAGCTTTGCACCAGTTTCTCCAGCCCCTTGCTGCTGCGCAGGTTGACGTCCAGCTGACGGAAGGCGATTTCGATGCCGTTTTCCTTGAACAGGCGTTCAATCTCGCGGTTGATCTCGTCAATCGCCAGGTTGCGGTCCACCAGTTCCTTGACGTGAATGCGCAGCTCGTGGTCAAGGGTGCTCTCGGCGAAGTTGAGGAAGAACACCAGCGGTTCCGGATCTTTGAGCACGCGGGGGTTGTTCTGGGCAATCTGCATCAACAGCTTGCGCACCAAGGCGACATCCGAGCCGTAGGCAACGCCGACCTTGATGATGACCCGGGTAATGGTGTCCTGCAGCGACCAGTTGATGATCTGCTCGGTTACGAAGTTCTTGTTCGGGACGATGATTTCCTTGCGGTCAAAGTCGGTGATAGTGGTCGCGCGAATGCGGATGCGGTTGATGGTGCCCGACAGCGGGCCAATGGTGACCACATCGCCAATACGCACCGGTCGCTCGAACAGAATGATCAGGCCGGAGATGAAGTTGGCAAAGATTTCCTGCAAGCCAAAACCCAGACCAACACCGAGCGCGGCGACCAGCCACTGCAGCTTGTCCCAGCTGACGCCGAGGGTCGACAGTGACGACACTAGGCCAAAGCCGACGATCACGTAGCTGAGCAGAGTGGTGATGGCATAGCTGCTGCCCTGGCGCAGCTCCAGACGCGAGAGCACCAGTATTTCCAGCAGGCCCGGCAGGTTGCGAGCCAGCGTCAGGGTCAGAATGACCGTAACCAGGGCGCCAAGGATGTCGCCGACGCTGATGGGCACCGCCTCGCCGGCATTCAGCCCGGAGCCTTCGTAGTGCCAGAGGGTGACCGACTCCAGATAGGAGGTGGCGCTGATCAGGTCGGCCCAGGTGAAATAGAGCGCGATGGCAAACAGGATCAGCAGCGTCAGCTTGGCCAGGCGCAGGGACTGCTGGTTGATCTGCTGCAGGTTCATTTCCGGAATCTCGACCGCCACCTCGGTCTCCTGCTGGCCCTCGCGCGCCTGAGCCGCTTCGCGCTTGGCCACGGCGCGCTGATACGCCAGGCGCCGACCGGCAACGTTGAGGTTACGTACCACGGTACCTTCCACCAGCATCCACAGCACGATCAGATACAGACTGTCGATAAAGCGCTCGGCCAGCTTGACGGCGGTGTAGTGGTAGCCCCAGAGCGTCAGGCCCGCCAGCGCCAGCGGGGTGAGAATAAGCAGCGCACTGGCCAGGTAGTGAACAATGCGCGAGCTGTACAGCGGCTCGCTGCGCAGCATGAAGCGGCCGAGCAGAAAGGCCAGCGCCGCCATGCCAACCAGCATGCCCGAGCGCCCCAGTGCGTCACTGCCGACATACTCCGGCATACTGCCGTGCAGGCCCAGCACCAGCACCAGTGGCAACAACACCCAGGCCAGGTTGCGCACCAGCCGGCGCAGGCGCTGGACCAGATCGACGTCCCAATGGAAGTGGCGCGTTGCGATGCCGCGTGGGTCAAACACCCGGTACATCAGATGCAGGGCAAACCAGGCCAGTGACAGGTTGAACAGGGCACCGCTGAGGATGGGCATGCCGCGTTCGTTGTCGAGCTGGATGACCAGCCCGATGGCGGCCAGCAGCACCGGCACGTTGCATACCCGAATAGCCGTCAGCAGTAACGCCAGCGGGGTATGCCAGGGCGTGTCACGGCGAAAGTGCCCGACCTCGTCGTGTAGGGTGTTGATGCGCCGCAGCAGCATGGGCCGGCGCCACAGGTGGATCGCCAGCGCGACCAGCCCGATCAGACACCAGATCAGATGGTTCTTCAGGTTGCTCAGCAGGTTACGGGCCTGTTGAGGCAGGTCCAGCCGATTGAACTGATTGGCAGCGTTTGCCGGCAGCTCCAACAGCCAGGCCTTGTCGATCGGGCGGCTGCTGGCAACCCAGAACAGTTGATCGTCGATGGTACGGCGCAGGTCACTGCTCAGTTGCTGCAGCTGGCGCTGGTTTATCTGCAGGGTGATGCCCAGATTGATCAGCGTATTGATGTTGTTGTTCAACTGCTCGACCAGGTTGACCCGCGCGTTGACCATCTGCTCCAGTGCCGGGCGCAGGGTGTCGCGTTGACGTACCGGCAGTTTCAGCAGCAAGTCGTTGAGGTAGGCGTCAGGGTTGGCAAGGCTTTGGATGAGCTGGTTCAGTTCAAACTGACGCAACCGCAGGTCGGCAATCTGATCGGCCAGATTCTTGTCCGTCTCTACCCGGGGCAGCTCACTTTTCTGCTGGTGCAGAATACGTGACAGCAGCAGGCTGCCTTCGAGTACTTCAATCTGCTGTTCCAGCGCCTTGTCGATTTGGGTCAGGTGCTCGGTCTGCTGTTTGGTCTCGATATTGTCGCGCGTCAGAATGCCGATCTGACGGGTGGCATCGAGCAGCTCCTCGCTCAACTGGCGGTTGATGCTGCTCTGGGCCTGCAGCACCTTGTTCTGCCCCAGCTCCTCGGGCAGGGTGGCCTCGCTGACCGTCTTCTCCGAGGCGGATTGTCGTTTTTCGTTGACGACGCTTTGCAGCAGGCGTATCTCGTCCTCAATCCGCCGAATCTGTAGGTTCAGCAGGTTCTTTTGCTGGCTGGCCAGATCCTGCAGTGCGCTGTTGCCTGCCAGGCGCTGGCGCATCAGTTCGCTGTCCGCCGTCAGATAGTCGAGCTCGGCCTGTAGCAGGTCGATGCGCGCGCGGGTCACCTGGCTGGGGGATTGGCGTTGCAGACTGCGCAGTTGCTCGTTCAGCTGCTGGGTGCGCCGCTGGTTTTCCGAGACGTTGGCCTGGGTGCGTTCGGGGCGGGTCTGCGCGGAGATGAGCTGGCCGTTAACGGCGGTCAGCTCGTTTTGCCAGGTAAACATCTGACTGACCTGCTCGCTCAGTCGGGTTTCCAGCTGGCCCAGTTCCTGACGTTCCAGTTGCTCACGGCTGGCATTGCCGTCGGCCTTGGACAGGCGGTTGAACTCGGCGCGAATGGATTGCGTTTGCCGCGGCGCATCGGCCAGTTGTTCCTGCAGGGCGGCTTGCTCCTGCACGGTCTGCTGGGTCTGACGGGCGAAACTCAGGGTGTTTTGGTAGGTTTCACTGAGTTCGCGCTTTTCTGCCTCCGGCAGACTGCTGTTGTTGACGCTCTCGATGTTGGCGTTGATCTCCTCAATGCGCTTGTCGAGCTCGTCTGCTGAGGGTGTCTGCTGGGCCAGCGCCCAGGAGGACAACAGCAGCCAGCACAACAGCACGGAAAAACGCAGCATAAGGGGGTTCCTGACAAGGTAGAGAAAGCGCAGTGCGTCAGCGCTTCCCAAGGTTAGCTGTCCCGGCGGGGATTGGAAAGCCGACCACATGGCCGGCCAGCGGTTCCATAAACGCAACAGGCCACCCGAAGGTGGCCTGTTGGGATGCCGCGAACGGCAGGGCGGTCACGCGCTGATCAGAACCAGCTGTCCTGCATGTCGAAGCAGGTCAGGTCGCGGCTTTCCAGCACCTCCAGATCATGGTGGCAGGACGGCACTTCCCAGCGCAGGAAGTAGCGGGCGGCCTGCAGTTTACCCTGATAGAACGCGGCGTCTGCGTCGTTGCCGCCGGCCAGACCCTGCTGAGCCTTGATCGCCTGCTCCAGCCAGCGCCAGCCGATCACCATGTGGCCGAACGCCTTGAGGTACAGTGCGGAGTTGGCCAGTGCTTCGTTGACCTTGCCCTGGCCCATATCACCCAGCAGTGCCAGGGTCACTTTGCCGATATGCGCGTGCAGTTTTTCCAGCGGTTCGCGCAGGTCATTCAGCTCGCTGTACTCACCTGCGCGCTTGCAGCAGTCCTGGATCAGGCTGGACAGCTGCTTGAGCGCGGCGCCGCCGTTCATGGTCACCTTGCGGGCCAGCAGGTCGAGCGACTGGATGCCGTTGGTGCCCTCGTGGATCGGGTTCAGCCGGTTGTCGCGATAGAACTGCTCAACCGGGTACTCACGGGTATAGCCGTGGCCGCCGAGGATCTGGATCGCCAGTTCGTTGGCCTTGAGGCAGTAGTCGGACGGCCAGGCCTTGACGATCGGAGTCAGCAGATCCAGCAGCTCGAGTGCGGTCTTGCGCTGCTCTTCGGTTTCCAGGGTTTCGGTGTCGTCGAACAGGCGAGAGGCGTACAGGCCGAGGTCAAAGGCGCCTTCAACGTAGGCTTTCTGTGCCAGCAGCATGCGCTTGACGTCGGCATGCTCGATGATCGATACCTGCGGCGCGCTCGGGTTCTTGCCGTCGGGCAGGCGACCCTGCGGGCGCTCGCGGGCGTAGTTCAGCGAGTACAGGTAACCGGCGTAGCCGAGCATCACCGCGCCCATGCCAACGCCGATGCGCGCTTCGTTCATCATCTGGAACATGTAGGACAGCCCTTGGTGCGGCTTGCCGACCAGATAGCCGACGCAGTTGTCCTTGTCGCCGAAGTTCAGCGCGGTGGACGTCGTGCCGCGCCAGCCCATCTTGTGGAACAGGCCAGCCAGGGTGACGTCGTTGCGCTCGCCCAGGCTGCCGTCGTCGTTGACCAGGAACTTGGGCACGATGAACAGCGAGATGCCTTTGACCCCGGGCGGTGCGTCGGGCAGCTTGGCAAGCACCATGTGCACTATGTTCTCGGACAGCGGGTGGTCGCCAGCGGAGATGAAAATCTTGTTGCCCTTCAGACGATAGCTGCCGTCACCGGCAGGCTCGGCCTTGGTGCGAATGTCGGACAGCGAGGAGCCCGCATGGGGCTCGGTCAGTGCCATGGTGCCGAAGAAACGGCCTTCGATCATCGGCTGCAGGTAGCGCTCTTTCTGCTCCTCGGTGCCGAAGCTCTCGATCAGATTGGCCGCGCCCATGGTCAGCATGGCGTAGGACGAGGTGCCGGCGTTGGCTGACTGGAAATGGGCGAAGCACGCTTGGGACAGCAGATTCGGCATCTGCATGCCGCCCTGCTCGAAGGTGCGGGTGGCGTTCAGAAAGCCCGCTTCAAGGAAGGCATCGACCGCCGGTTTGACCTCCGGGATCAGCTCCGCCGCGCCATTGACGTACTTCGGCTCGTTCTCGTCATTCTTGCGGTTGTGCGGTGCGAACAGTTTTTCCGCGATGGTACGGGCCGTGCCGATGGCCGCGTCAAAGGTTTCGCGGTTGTGATCGGCAAAGCGCGGGCGCTGGGTCAGCGCCTCGGCGTCCAGCACTTCGTAGAGTTCAAATGCCAGGTTACGTTGGTCAATCAGCAGTTCGGACATGTCGGTCACCTCAGAAGTCATCGCGGGGCAGTGTATTGAGTCGTTTACAGTCAGGGAACGGCCATTGATGGGCTTGATAGGCGCAGATCAGAAGAGCCGAAGCGCCGGCTCATCCAATGCGGCGCGCTGCTCGCGCAGGGTCAGAATCTGGTCGGCCCAGTAGCGCTCCTGGGCAAACCAGGGGAAGTGCATCGGAAACGCCGGGTCGTCCCAGCGCCGAGCCAACCAGGCGCTGTAGTGCACCAGGCGCAGGCTGCGCAGCGGCTCAACCAGAGCGAGTTCGGCCGGATTGAAGTCGTGGAACTCGTTGTAGCCGTCAATCAGCTCGGACAGCTGGGCCTGTCGCTGGTCGCGTTCCCCCGACAGCATCATCCACAGATCCTGCACCGCCGGCCCCATGCGGCAGTCATCCAGGTCGACCATATACAGGCTGTCGTCGCGCCACAGCAGGTTGCCGACGTGCAGGTCGCCGTGCAGGCGGATCTGCTTGGCCGGGTAGGCCTGCAGCCGTTCATTGACAACCTGCAGCAGATCTTCGGCAACGGAAAAATAGGCCGGCTGCAGGCTGCTGGGAACCACCTCTGCACTGCGCAGGAAGTCCACACTGTCGCGCCCGAAACTCTGCCAATCCAGCGTCGGGCGATGCTTGAACGGATGCATGGAACCGACCGCGTGCAGGCGGCCGACCAGGCGGCCGAGCATCAGCAGGTGGTCCGGGTCGTCCAGTTCGGGCGCATGGCCGCCAAAGCGACGGAACAGACTGAAACGAAAGCCGGCATGCTCGAACAGCGTTTGGCCGTCAATCTGCTCCGGCGCGATTACCGGAATATCCCGCTCGGCCAGCTCCAGACTGAAAGTGTGCTCCTCGATGATGGCGGCGTCGCTCCAGCGACCCGGGCGATAGAATTTGGCGATCAGCGGTTGAGCGTCTTCGATGCCAACCTGGAATACCCGGTTTTCATAGCTATTCAGCGTCAGGATGCGGGCGTCGGACAGATAGCCAAGCGACTCGACCGCGTCCAGCACGGTGTCGGGGGTGAGGGTGGAAAACGGGTGGCTGGACATGGTGGGGGCTCGATATTGGCGTTTGAGCCGACAAGGGTAGCAGGAGCCGGGCCGCCCGCGCAGTACCGCTCAGGGTGTGCGCGCAACACACCAGACCTGCACTGAGGCTGCGCCGGCTGCCAGCAAGGTGCGGCTGGCTTCGTTGAGGGTGGCGCCGGTGGTCATCACATCGTCGATCAGCGCCAGGTGGCGACCCTCCACCTGCTCGGGCTGCGGACAGGCGAAGGCGCCACGCAGATTGCGCCGACGTGCGGCGGCATCCAGTCCTTCCTGGGGGGCCGTCTGACGCACTCGCTGCAGCAGGCCGGCGCGACAGGGCAGTTGCAATGCATTGGCAAGGTCGCGCGTCAGCTCAAATGCCTGGTTGTAGCCACGCTGCGCCTGTCTTTTAGGGTGCATCGGGATGGGCAGCAGCAGCTCAGGTACCAGGGCCCCGGGTTCCGCGAGGTGCTGCTCCAGATAATCTGCCAACAAGCGAGCCAGCAGCAGACCATAACGGTTGTGGCGGTGATATTTAAACGCAGTGATCAGCGCATCCAGCGGAAAGCGGTAGAGCAGTGGCACTACCGCGTGACAGAAGGCTGGTGGTTTGGCCAGGCAACGACCGCAGCGAGCGCTGGCGTGTGGCAGCGGCATTGCGCAGCGTGCACAGCAGGCATGCTGCCAGGGCAGGTCAGCCAGGCAGGCGTGGCAAATATCGTCCTGTGTCCCATCCGGCGATGCCAGGCAGAGCAGGCAGGTGTCTGATAGGTTGTTTTTTATCCATATGTAAACCGGTGTGTTTTTCAATGGTTGACAGCCTCCGTGCTGCCGTTATGATTCCCTGCAGAGTTAGGGTCTGTTGATGTTTCGTTCATCCGCCTGTTGCTGCCTGTAAAGCCGCCAATCAAGGAGCGA